>Ga0209501_10001315_pt1 | contig 27577 bp, 30 predicted proteins | sample ArcticOcean_MG_C_4_FD_187434 | JGI IMG/M metagenome (GOLD analysis project Ga0209501, IMG submission 187434) | Marine microbial communities from western Arctic Ocean - ArcticOcean_MG_CB4_134 (SPAdes) (version 2) | ecosystem: Environmental > Aquatic > Marine > Oceanic | place: Arctic Ocean...
ATATTTTTTTTTTTCACATCTTAATTTCATCAAATTTACTAGAATAAGAATATAGTCTCACTGACTAAAATGGGTACAACTTATGATTGATATAGCTACATCTTGTGCTTAATTGAAATGTGTCTAATAATTTTATTATGAATGAAGATAAAAAAAAAGAATTGCAGTCAGCAACATTTGAAAGGCTTCTTAAACATTTAGATGAAAGAAAAGATGTTCAAAATATAGACATTATGAATCTTGCAGGCTTTTGTAGAAACTGCTTATCAAAATGGTATCGAGAAGAAGCTAAAAAAAAAGGTATTGAGATTTCAGATCCTGATGCACGTGAGCATGTATATGGTATGCCTTATTCAGAGTGGAAAGAAAAATATCAAAAATAATTATTTTTCTTTGAGTCTTGGAAACAACTCTACAAAATTACAGGGTTTGTGATTTATATCTAATTGATGTTTTAAAATTCCATCCCATGCATCTGTTACACCACCTGAAGATCCTGGTAATGCAAAAACATACTTACCGTTAGCTAGTACCGCGCATGCTCTGGATTGAATGGCTGAAGTACCAACCGTTTTTAAACTAATCGTTCTAAACACCTCACCAAAACCAGGAATGTGTTTGTCCGCAATTTCATTAACTGCCTCAGGCGTTATATCTCTACCTGTAAGTCCAGTTCCACCCGTTGTAATTACAACATCTATTTCAGATTGATTAGTCCAGTCTTTAAGGATTTTAACAATATCATCTTTGTTATCTTTGCAGATTTTTCTATCAACTAATTTGTGTTTAGCTTCTTCAATTTTATTTACTAAAATTGATCCTGATTTGTCATTTTCTAAAGTTCTAGTGTCTGTAACAGTTAAAAGTGCTATATTTACAATCATAAATTTAAATTAATTATTATGATTATATTATCATTTTTATTTTTTCTAACAGCAACATTATATTCAAGCGTTGGGTTTGGTGGTGGGTCGACATATCTTGCTCTTCTATTAATTTGGGACATTCCATACTTAATCTTTCCTGTTATTGCTCTTTTTTGTAATATTATTGTCGTTTCTGGAAATTGTTTTAATTATATAAAAGCTGGAAATGTTAATTTTAAAATATTAACTCCCTATCTAGTTTCATCTGTACCTTTGGCATTTATCGGGGGATCTCTATCAATAAATAAAAGCTTTTTTGAAATTTTGCTTTTTTTAGTCTTAACTTTAGCTGGCAGTTTATTACTTTTAAAATTTAAGTCTTTTGACGAAAAAATAGAAGTTTATAAAAAAATTCCCAAAATAATGTCTATATTAATTGGTGGCTCTATTGGTTTTATATCTGGAATAGTTGGTATTGGTGGTGGTATATTTTTAAGTCCAATATTATTATTGTTTAGAGTAGATAGAGCTAAAAATATCACTACAGCCGCATCGCTCTTTATACTAATCAATTCTATATCTGGTCTCGCTGGTCAGTTCACAAAACCTTCTGTTATAAATGAAGTTTATAGTTATTGGCCTTTATTTTTATTAGTTTTATTGGGGGGTCAGTTGGGTAATTTTTTAAACCTCAAAATTTTTCCAGCACGTCTGTTAGCATTAGTAACTGCTGGACTTGTTATATTTGTCGCTATAAGAATGGGACTGAAGTTATTTGTATAATCGAAATATTAAATTATTATAACTAAGATATGAAAACTTTTAGAGCATTTGGACCCACTTTAGGAAAAAGCAAGTTATCCAAAAAAATTATCTCCTCTTTAAATAACTATGTTGAAAAATCTCATGTATCTAAGAAAAATGATTATAGCTCTAAATTAGCAAGTCAAATTAAGAGTGAAATTAAGATATCCAATTCATTTATTAAAAAAACACTATCTAAAGAATTAATAAAAAATATTAAAAATTATCTAAAAAAATCAGATGTAAAAAAAATTAATGAAATAAAAATTATTAACCTTTGGGTGGTTAGACAATTTAAAAATGAATATAACCCGATTCATTATCATGACGGTCAATTGTCTGGAGTTGGTTATTTGAAAATTCCTAAAAATATGAATCAAAATAAGTTAGTTAAAAATAAAAAAATTAAAACTAATGGAACTATTGATTTTATTAATGGTCAAAAAAACTTTTTGAGTAAGAGTATTTACAATTTAAACCCTAAGTTAGGTGATCTCATAATTTTTCCAAATTATCTAATGCATACAGCTTACCCATTTAATGTTGATGGTGAGAGAAGATCTTTCTCTTTTAACGCTAAAATAGCATTTAAGAAGTAATTTACAAAATTCTCAAAATACGTTATAAAAAAATACCGATTTGATCCATATTGCAGGTACTAACTGCTAAAAAGGAAATCATTAAATAATTGGTAAAAGTAGTTGAACTATATTGTGCACCTGGCATAAAGCCAAGACACTAAAAAGGTAAAGAGCAAAGATGGATATAAATTTTTTCAAAGAAACAAGAGTTCTAGATGGTGGAATGGGTCAGGAATTATTAGCAAGGGGTGTGGAAACAAATGGCACTCTCTGGAGTGCTAATGCACTACTACAAGAAAAATATCATCAACTTTTACTTGATACACACTTAGATTTTATAAATTCTGGAGCTGAAATAATTGTAACAACAACATTTACCACAAGAAGGATGAGATTAAGAGATAATGGTGTTGAAGATAAATTTGAATATTTAAATACTAAAGCTGGTGAAATAGCTAAAAAAGCAAAAGATTTACACCCTCATGTTTTGGTTGCTGGTGGATTACCTCCTCAATATTTAACCTATGAAGCAGACACAAGACCTGATGATGAAATTAAAGAAAATTTCTATGATCAAGCAAAATTACTTGATCCTTTTATAGATTTTTTTTATTTTGACGTATTAAGTAGTGTAAGAGAGTTTAAATTGGCAATCCAAGCCATAGAAAGCTTTAATAAACCTTATCTTGTTGGAGCCCATATATCGGAAGGTGTAAAATTGCCAAGTGGTGAAAATATTTCTGAAATTATCACAACAATAGATCACAAAAATTTACTTGGGATAATACTTGCTTGTGTATCGCCAGAAAATTATGAAAAAAATCTTAATGAAATAAAAAGTTTAGGTGTTCCATTTGGTTTTAAACTCAATGGATTTATCACAACAAAACCTACGTCAGGTTACACAAATACTTTTAATAAAAGTAAAACAGGAAACCCAAATGAATTTCTGGGTCACAGAGAAGATCTAATGCCAGAAAAGATGGCTTTAATTGTAAAAAAATTTAAAGAAGCTGGTGCCACTATTTTAGGGGGTTGCTGTGAAACTAGACCTGCGCATATTAAAGAGATATTTAAACTTAAATAGGTTTTTTATTACCCGCTTTTTTTACAAAATAAAGTCCAACTAATACCGCAGATAAAGAAACTAAAACTTTATCAGTAATTAATTCATCTAAAAATATATAACTTAAAATAATTCCAAAAATAGGTATTAAGTAAGATACTTGCGATTGAAATATTAAACCATTAATTTTCAAGATTCTAAATCTAAGCAACCATGCTAGTCCTGTCGATACAAGACCTAGATAAACTACTGAAATACTTGATTCTATAGATGGTGTTGTGTTCCAAGGTTTTTCTATAAAACAAACTAATGGTATCAAAATTATTATAGCCCAAATTAATATTGAGCCTGTTACATTTTCATTTTTTTTCTCACTAATTTTCAGTGTTAAAACTCCGCCAACTACATAACAAGTTGATCCAAGTAAAATTAACAAAGCAGAAATAAAATTATTGTCATTGATTAAAAAATTATCTGAAAACAAATAAACAATTCCCGAAAACCCAATTAGTATTCCAAATGTTTTAATAAAATTAAATTTTTCATTTTTAGTAAAGAAGTGCCCTAATATAGTTGAGCTTAACGGTGTAGTAGACATTAAAATTGCAGCTAAATTACTTTGTACCGATTTAACACCATATGCTATTAGAAAAAATGGTAATACTAAATTTACAAATCCTATTATAGCAAACCAATACCAATCTTTTGAAAACGCCTCTATTTTAATTTTTTTATAAAAACATAATAATAAAACTGGAATTGAACCAAAAAAAACTCTCAAAAAAGCAATTGTAATTGGTCCAAAAGATTCTGTTGCAATTTTAATATTAAAAAAAGCTGACGCCCATATTAAAGCTAGAAATACCAATAAAATATAATCAATTAGCTTAGGTTGTCTCATTCAATTATATCTTCAACTTTTCCATTCGTAATTTTTTGAATATCTCTAAAATTTATTTTAAAAACACAGTTTGGGTGTCCAGCTGCTGCAAACAGTTCATTAAATCTTTCTAAGGAATTGTCTATAATAATCTCAAGGTCTTTTAAATGACCAATGGGTGATACACCACCTATTGTATAACCAGTATGAGTTTTAACCTCTTCTGGAGATGCCATTGAAACATCTTGTTCATTTTTTAAATTTTTTAATTTATTTAAAGAACATCTCTTATCTCCTGCTACTAAACATAACGTAAAGCTATCCTTTGCTTTAAATAGCAAGCTTTTGACGATTGCACCCACATTACAATCTAAGGCTGTAGCAGCATCTTGTGCTGTTCTTGCTGAATTTTCTAAAACAATAACTTCTAAGGATTGGTCAAAATCCTTAAGAAATTTTTCTGCTCTTTTAACGGGTTCTTTATCTAATAAGCTCATATTTCAACTAACAATTGATTGCTAATCTAACAAATAATGTTGTAATTCATATGTAAAAAACGCATAGGTGGTATTTATTAATCAAGCAATATTGTTTATGAAACATTTGTTAACAATGACCAACAAAATTTAAAAAGGAGAAACTATGACTGCTAGCAATGTATTAAAGTTCATGAAAGAAAAAGAAGTTGAATTTGTTGATTTAAGATTCACAGATCTTAGAGGAAAACTTCAACATTTAACTATGGACAACACTATTGTTGATGAAGAAATGCTAAACAAAGGTGTTTTTTTTGATGGTTCATCTATTGCTGGTTGGAAGGCTATTAACGAGTCTGATATGATATTAAAGCCTGACACTTCAAGACTTGTTATGGATCCCTTTACTTCTCACAATACATTAATTCTTTTTTGTGACATTCTAGATGCTGTTAAAAGATCTCCTTATGAAAGAGATCCTAGAGGGACAGCTAAAAAGGCAGAAGAATATTTAAAGAAATCTGGCGTTGGTGATAAAGCTTTTTTTGGTCCTGAACCAGAATTTTTTGTCTTTGATGATGTTAGAATTAATAACGATCCTAACAATACTGGTTTTAAGATAGATAGCAAAGAAGGTCCTTATAATTCAGGAACTGAATATGCTAACGGAAACATGGGTCATAGACCTCCGGTAAAAGGTGGATATTTTCCCGTACCTCCTGTTGACAGTGAACAAGACATGAGAGGCGAGTACTTAAAAAGTTTAAAGGAAGTTGGTATTAAAGTTGAGAAACATCACCACGAAGTAGCACCAAGTCAACATGAGCTTGGTATGTACTTTGGAACACTTGTTGATCAAGCTGACAACGTTCAATTATACAAATACGTAGTACAAATGGTTACTCATTCTTTTGGCAAAACCGCAACATTTATGCCTAAGCCAATTGCTGGAGATAATGGTTCTGGAATGCACATTCACCAATCTATTTGGAAAAACAATAAGCCTGTTTTTTCTGGTGATGCATATGCGGGTTTATCAGAAACTGCACTACATTATATTGGTGGTATTTTAAAACATGCTAAAGCAATTAATGCTTTTTCAAACGCTACAACAAACAGTTATAAAAGATTAATCCCAGGCTTTGAAGCGCCTGTATTACTTGCATACTCTGCAAGAAATAGATCAGCTTCTTGTCGTATACCAATTTCATTAAGCAAAAATGGTGCAAGATGTGAAATAAGATTCCCTGATGCTTCAGGAAACCCTTATCTAACTTTTGCTGCTATGCTTATGGCTGGCTTAGATGGGATTAAAAATAAGATACATCCAGGTGAATCTTTTGATAAGGACCTTTATGACTTGCCTCCCGAAGAAGTTAAAAATATCCCAACAGTTTGTGGTTCTCTAAGAGAAGCTATGGAAAGTTTAGATAAAGATAGAGAGTTTTTAACTGATGGTGGTGTATTTACAGATGATCAAATTGATGCTTACATTGCATTAAAGTTTGAAGAGATACATAAATTTGAACATGCACCTCATCCTGTTGAATTTGAGATGTATTACAGTAGCTAAGATTTATTACTGTCTAGTTGTTGCGATTTTATCTTTGTTAATCCCTTTTTTAACAACGTAATCCTGTGTGCCATTAGCACCAGTATTTACTTCTGTTCGAAGAGTCTTGAAGAATGTTCTTTCTTTTAATGACTTTTCGAGAGTTTTAACAAGATTTTTAAATTCAAACTTATTCATACCTAATTAGTATATTAGATATGCATAATTTGCAATACTGCTATGCGTATTAGTTATACTATACTTTGAAGGACTCTCCACAACCACAACGCTCGGATTCATTGGGATTATTAAATACAAAAGATGAAGAAAACTCTTCTTTTTTATAGTCCATTTCAGTTCCAAGTAGATACATAACAGCTGCTGCATCAACAAAAACCTTTACACCTTTGTCTTCTATAATTTCATCTGATGGATTAATTTCTTTGGCATACTCCATTACATACGACATACCTGCACAACCACCAGATTTGACTGCAACCCTAACTCCAATAGAGCTTGCTTCAATTCCTGACATAATTTCTTTAATACGATTTGCAGCATTATCACTTAATTTGATTATAGGATTCATTATAAATTTAATTCCAATTTGGCTGCTTCAGACATCATTGATTTTTCCCAAGGTGGCTCAAAAACTAAATCAAGATCAACTTCCTCAATACCTTCAACTTGCATAGCGCTATCTTTAACTTCTTTAGGTAAGCTTTCAGCAACAGGACAATTTGGAGAAGTTAAGGTCATAATAATTTTCACAGCATCGTCTTTTACCTTAACATCATAAATTAAACCTAATTCATAAATATTAACCGGTATCTCCGGATCATAAATTTTTCTGATTTCGGCTATTACTTGTTCTCTTAAATCCATAATTTAATCTAGTCTTTCAGTATTAATTTCTTCTTGAGTATTGTCAATTGCAGAAATCAAAGTGTGCCATGATAAAGTGGCACATTTTACCCTCATTGGATATTGTTTTACACCAGATAAGCACATTAACTTTGTCTTTTCATCTTCTTTTAAATTTTTTGACTTTAATTCTGGATTTTCTTTAATCATACCCAAAAAATCATTTACTATTTCCTTAACTTCAGCTTCTTCTTTTCCTTTAATTAAATCAGTCATAATTGATGCAGAGGCCATTGAAATTGCACAGCCACTTCCTTCAAATGAAATATCTTCTACTTTTTTACTTTTATCTAACTTTAAAAAAACATGAACATTGTCACCACATAAAGGATTTTTGCCCATTGCGTCCTTGTTAAAATTTTCTGTCTTGCCTAGATTACGAGGATTTTTACCATGTTCTAAAATAATTTCTTGATAAAGCTCTTTGATATTCATTATAGATTAAAAATTTTTTTACAGTTATTTATTGAGCTGTTAAGTTGGTCTAAATCTTCTTTTGTATTATAAACACCTAGCGAGGCACGTGCACTTGCTGAAATTCCCAATTTATCATGCAAGATTTGACAACAGTGATGTCCTGCTCTTATAGCAACACCATCTTCATCTAGTATAGTGGCTATATCATGTGGGTGTACACCTTCAATGGTGAAAGATAAAACCGCAGCTCTATTTTTAGGATTACCTATTAATTTAACAGAATTATTTTTTCTTAAAATTTCTTGACCATATTCAATTAATTCTTGTTCATGTTTAATCATGCTTTCTATCCCTACTTTTTCTAAGAATTTTATAGATTGGTCAAAAGCAATAACTTGTGCTGTCGCCATTGTTCCTGCTTCATACTTATTTGGTAAATCACCATAAGTAATACTATCTTTTTTAACATCATTAATCATTCCACCCCCACCTTGATAAGGAGGCAATTGTTCTAACCATTTTTTTTTGGCATACAGCACTCCAAGTCCAGTTGGCCCATACATTTTATGACATGAAATGGCATAAAAATCACAATCAATGTCTTGCATGTCTAACTTTAAATGAGGCGCTCCCTGACAACCATCAACCAAAACTGCAATTCCTTTTGAGTGAGCTAACTGTGTTATTTCTTTAATTGGTAAAACTGCTCCAGTAACATTTGATAAATGTGTAATTGCAATTAATTTTGTTTTTGAAGTTATTTTTTTTTCAATACTTTCAAGAGTGATTTCACCATCATCATTAATTTCTGCAAATTCTATCTTGATGCCTTTTGACTGTCTTAAAAAATGCCATGGTACATAATTAGAGTGATGCTCAAGTTCTGTTATAAGAATTTCATCACCTTCTTCTAAATACTTTTGACCAAATGTGTTAGCCACAAGATTAATTGCTTCTGTGGCACCCTTAGTGAATACAATTTCATTTTTATCCTTAGCATTAATATATCTTTGAACAGAAGATCTTGTATTTTCATAAAGATTGGTAGCTGCTACTGCTAAAAAATGAACACTTCTACCAGTGTTCGAGAACTCATTTGTATAAAAGTCATTTACTCTATCAATTACGGACTGAGGTTTTTGAGATGAATTAGCACTATCAAGGTATACAAGATCGTTATTATGAACCTTACTATTAAATATTGGAAATTCTTTTTTTATATTTTCTATACTCACTCTGCAATGCCCATTAAATCTTTAATTAAATCTTTGATTTCAAAATCTGTAATTTTTTCAACTGCATCCATCAAAAAACCATTGATTAATAATTCTTTTGACTGTTGGCGACTTAACCCACGTGACATTAAATAAAATACTGAATCTTCGTCTAAATTTCCAGATGTTGATCCATGTGAACACTTTACATCGTCTGCATAAATTTCAAGTTCTGGCTTTCCATTAAATTCAGTATTTTCATTTAATAGTAAGGCTTTACTGAGCTGATAACCGTTAGTTTTTTGAGCTTTTGCATCAACAAAAATTTTACCTTGGTAGATACCTTTTGAATTATCATTTAAAACACTTTTTATCAGTTGATAGCTTTTTGTATTTTCTGCTAAATGATTTATGTTAGTTTTAATTTCATGGTGCTGTGTATCTGTTAAATTTATTATTCCATTTATAAATGCAGAGCTAAACTGATCATTTAAATTACAATTAACTTCATTTTTAATAAACTTAGACCCAGTTGAAAAAATGAAATTTTCAGAAATACTGTTTTTTCCTAAATTAATATTATTGTAAAAATATTTGATATTTGAGTTTTTTTTATGATCAATTTTATAGCTTTTAAGGATAGCATCTTGAGCAATATCAAAATTTTGAATAATGTTAATGAAATTGTTTTCTGAATTATCATCAAACAAAGTGATAAGCTTTAAGTTGGTATTTTTTTCAAGAACAATGTCAGTTCTTAAATTGAGTGCAGTTGATTTAAGGTTGTTATTACTAATATTATAGATAATTAAAGGGTTATTGAATGAATAGTTCTCATGAACTATCACTCTAATATAGCTTGAGGTAAAAGCATTATTTAATGAAATTAATGGATTAACTTCTTTACGATCTTCATCAAGATCTAAATTTTTTGATAAAGAGACTTTAGTTTCATCTTCATGACTTAGGTCAATGTTTGAAATTACCCCATTAATAAAAACTATTTTATTGTGTTTAAATTTATTAATAAAAATAGATTCATCAACTTTGTCTGATGTTAAATTACTATAAAAATTTAAACCTTTAATGTTGGAAGAAATTATTTGATTTAAGTCTGAAAATTTCCAATCTTCTATTCTTTTATTTGGAAAACCATTTTCAGAAAATTGATTTAGACTTTTCCTTCTTATTTCTATACCCTTATTCGAAAGTTTTAAGTTCGTAATTGTCTTATCAAAATCTGTTTTTAATTGATCGATCATTTAGCTTAGACTTTCATATCCTTTACTTTCAAGTTCTAACGCAAGTTCAGACCCACCAGACTTAACTATTTGTCCATTAATTAAAACATGTACAAAGTCAGGTTCTATATAGTCTAGTAATCTTTGATAATGAGTAATAATTAAAAAGGAACTATCTTTACTCCTTAATGCGTTAACACCTTCTGATACAGTTTTTAAAGCATCAATATCAAGACCGGAGTCAGTTTCATCTAGTATCGATAGTTTTGGGTTTAATATCGACATTTGTAAAATTTCATTCTTCTTTTTTTCTCCACCAGAAAACCCTACATTTAATTGTCTACTTAGAATTTTTTCATCAAACTTTAATTCTGCTGCTTTTTGTTTAACTAATTTTAAAAATTCAATTGCATCTAATTCTTTTTCACCTTTTGCTTTCTTGATTGCATTTAAAGATGTCTTCAAAAAAATGTTTGTATTTACACCTGGAATTTCTAAAGGATATTGAAATGCTAAGAATATTCCTTTATGTGCTCTTTCTTCAATTTCTAAATCTAATAAGTTTTCATTTAAATATTTAACCTCACCACTTACTGAGTAACCTTTTTTTCCTGAAAGAACATTAGACAGTGTGCTTTTACCAGATCCGTTTGGACCCATAATCGCATGAACTTCTCCAGGCTTAATATCTAAGTTTAAACCTTTTAATATTTCTTTATTATCTATTTTTGCTTTAAGATTTTTTATTTGTAACATTTATCCAACGCTCCCTTCTAAGCTTATTCCAACTAATTTTTGTGCTTCTACTGCAAACTCCATTGGCAATTGCTGCAATACTTCCTTGCAAAACCCATTAACTATTAAGCTAACAGCTTCTTCTTGATTTAATCCTCTTTGGTTACAATAGAATAATTGTTCATCACTAATTTTTGAAGTTGTTGCCTCATGCTCTATATTTGAACTTGAGTTTTTGTTTTTAATATAAGGAACAGTATGTGCTCCACACTTGTTTCCCATTAACAGCGAGTCACACTGTGTGAAATTCCTTGCATTATCAGCGTTTCTTGCGATATCCACTAACCCTCTATAAGTGTTATCTGCAAAACCTGCCGAAATACCTTTTGAAATTATTTTACTTTTTGTATTTTTTCCAAGGTGAATCATTTTTGTTCCTGTATCTGCTTTTTGGTGATTGTTGGTAATAGCTATTGAATAAAATTCTCCAACAGAATTATCTCCTTTTAAAATACAGCTTGGGTATTTCCAGGTAATTGCCGAACCAGTCTCAACTTGTGTCCATGAAATTTTTGAATTTTTTCCCTTACACAATCCTCTTTTAGTAACAAAATTATAAATCCCACCTTTTCCATCTTTATCACCTGGGTACCAATTTTGTACTGTTGAATATTTAATTTCAGCATCATCTAGTGCAATTAACTCTACATTAGCAGCATGTAATTGATTTTCATCTCTCATTGGTGCTGTGCAACCCTCTAGGTAACTAACATAACTTCCTTTGTCAGCAATAATTAATGTTCTTTCGAATTGACCTGTCTCTGTAGCATTAATTCTAAAATATGTTGAAAGTTCCATTGGACATCTGACACCTTCTGGAATGTAAACAAATGAACCATCTGTAAATACTGCAGAATTCAATGTTGCAAAGTAATGATCTGACAATGGAATTACTGATCCTAGGTATTTTTTTACAAGTTCGGGATGTTCTTGAATTGCTTCAGACATTGAACAAAAAATTATCCCTTTTTTATTTAACTCACCCTTAAAAGTTGTAGCAACTGACACTGAATCAAATACAGCATCAACAGCTATACCATTTAATCTTGCTTGTTCTTGCAATGGTATTCCTAATTTTTTATATGTCTCAAGTAGTTTTGGATCCAGCTCATCTAAACTTTTAGGTTTATCATCCATGCTTTTCGGTGCCGAGTAATAATAAAGATCCTGATAATCAATTTTAGGATATTTTGGTTTTTGCCAATTAGGTTCTTTTAATTGTTTTAGTCTCTCAAAAGCTTTTAGCCTCCAATCCAACATCCACTTAGGTTCTTTTTTTATATTTGAAATAAATTTAATAACTTCTTCGTTTAATCCTTTGGGTGCTCTTGTATTTTCAATATCAGTTGAAAAACCATATTTGTAATCTTTTAATTTTTCTATTTCTTTTTCTCTAGCGTCCATTTTAATTTCTACTTTCTGAGGTGTTGCTTATAAGATCTTCTAAATTTTTTTTTTCAAAGAAATAATTGATGTGTACTTCTAGTTCGTCCCACAAGTTGTGAGTAATGCATTTTGATGTTTTGCTATTGCATCCTTTTTTTGATTCTTTTTTACATTGAACAGTTTTAACCTCTTCATCAACAGCATTAAGTATATTTGCTAGCTTAATTTCAACGGGCTCTTTATTTAATATATATCCACCATTGGTACCTCTAATGCTTTTGACTATGTTGTGTTTTTTTAGCTTTGAAAATATCTGTTCTAAAAAATCTAATGATATGCCTTGTCTTAAAGATATATCTCTTAAAGGTACTGGATTGACACTATTAAACTGAGCTAAATCAGCTAATGCCATTACTGCATATCTACCTTTTGACGTTAATTTCATATTTACCCTTGTTTGTTGGGATTTTTTATACATACCTGACTAAATTAGTCAAGTATAGATTGCTTAAAAAAGTTAACATATTGTCGCTTAGTTATGATAGATGTAATTTTTTTTTGAGAATAATAATCAATAACACTTATGGATAACAAAATTGTAGAAATTTTTATACCTGGACCTGCCGGAAGAATGGAAGCCAAGTATTATAAGAGTAATAAGATTACATCACCAATAGCCTTAGTATTGCAACCTCATCCTCAGTATGGTGGAACAATGAATAATAAAGTTGTTGTAGATACATTTCATACATTTATGGAAAATGAATTTTCAGTTTGTAGAGTAAATTTTAGAGGCGTTGGAAAAAGCGATGGTGAGTTTGATAATGGTCAAGGTGAATTAGCCGATGCAGCGGCAGCGTTAGATTGGTTAGAGAGAGAAAATTTTGATAATTCTCAATGTTGGGTTTCAGGATTTTCTTTTGGATCTTTAATAGCCATGCAGCTACTTATGAGAAGACCAGAAATAAATAGGTTTATTGCTATATCTCCACAACCAAATGTATATGATTTTTCATTTTTATCACCTTGTCCCACATCAGGCTTAATGATTTATGGAAAAAAAGATGAGTTAGTTCCACAAGAACATATTGCTGATCTAGATAAAAGGTTAAGTGCTCAAAAAGGTATTAAGGTTGATTTTCAAGCAATAAATGATGCTAATCATTTTTTTACTAAAACAGAAGATGTCTTAGTAAAAAGCTTAGACAAATATATTAAAAAAGAATCTGCTTTATTTTAGTCTTAATAATTTTTAACTAAAATTCCACCTGTGCAAGAGTTTTGTACATTGGTAGTTTTGGGATATGAAATTTCTTTTTTAAGCATTGATCTAATTGCAAGATAAGCAAAAGCCTGAGACTCGATAAAATCTCCATCAATTTTGTAATCATCGATTACTTTTAAAGAAATATTTTTTGGTAATCTTTTTCTAATACTCTTTATTAAAGATAAATTCTTTCTTCCACCTCCACATACAATTATTAATAATTTTTCATTTTCTTTAATTTTGGTTGATCTCAAAATTGATTGATAAATTATTATCGCAGTAAAATCTACTAATGTTGATAAGCCATCCTCATATGAAAGACCTTTCACAAAACTTAAATCAAAATCTTTTATATCAAATGAAAGTTTTTTTTGATTACTTATATTATCAAAATTATCAATCGCTTGATTTAGAATAACCTCACTTGTTTTTCCGATGTTTGAGGCTTCTCCATTTTCATCGTATTTCATTTTTGTGTGTCTTCTGACCCATTCGTCTAAAAGACAATTGCCTGGACCTACATCAAAACTTTTTAGGTCTTCATTATTTTTTGAGATAACAAGAGTAATATTTGCAATACCTCCTATATTTAAAACACAAGCTGGTTTCTCAATTAGATTCTGATTTACAAGTAAGTTGTGAAAGATTGGGGCTAATGGAGCTCCTTGTCCCCCGTTAAGAATATCATTTTCTCTAAAGTTATAGACTACGTCTTTTTTTAAAAGACTTGATAATAAATTACCGTCTCCAATTTGTTTTGATATTTTTTCCTGAGCATTATGAAAAATAGTTTGACCATGAAAACCAACTAGATCTACATCTATTCCTGAGTGCTTTATAATTTCTTTACTAATTTTGGCGTGAAATAATGTAATTTTTCTCTCAAGCTCGCTAATTTGATAAGAATTAGCTGTTAGATCTTTTATTGAATTTATTTTATCTCTTAGATTTAGTAAGTCTGAATAAATTACCTCCTCATACTCAAAATATTTGTCAAATATGGGCTCATAGTTATTTTCACCGTCAGATCTAATAACTGATGCATCAACCCCATCCATAGATGTGCCACTCATTAACCCTAAAGAAGTATAAAATTTTTCCATTCTTATTTTTTAAGTAAATATTGTATATTGTAGATAACATATTTATGAATAAATTTTTAAAAGAATTTAAAGATAGAGGTTTCTTTTACCAGTGTACTGGAGAAGAAAATTTGTCTCAATTATTAGATAAAGAAAAAATTAGAGCTTACATAGGTTTTGATTGTACCGCTGAAAGTCTTCATGTTGGTAGTTTGCTTCAAATTATGTGTCTTAGATTGTTACAAAAACATGGTCACCAACCAATAGTTTTATTGGGAGGTGGTACTACTAGAATAGGTGACCCCTCTGGAAAAGATAAAACTAGAACAATTTTATCTGAAGAAGAAATTGAAAAGAATATAAATAATATTGAAAAAATTCTAAAAAATTTTTTAGATGATGAAGACCCAAAAACAAAACCTATATTTGTTAATAATTATACTTGGCTTAAAAATTTAAATTATATCTCTTTTCTAAGAGATATAGGAAAACATTTTACGATCAATAAAATGTTGAGTTTTGATAGTGTTAAAATTAGATTAGAAAGAGAACAATCATTAAGTTATATGGAATTTAACTATATGATTTTACAAGCTTATGATTTTTTAGAATTAAATAAAAAAGAAAACTGTATGCTTCAAATTGGTGGCTCAGATCAATGGGGTAATATCGTTAATGGAGTTGACCTTATAAAAAGATACTCAAACAATCATGTTTATGGTTTAACGACACCTCTTATTACATTGGCATCAGGTGCAAAAATGGGGAAAACCGAATCCGGAGCTGTATGGCTAGATAAAAAATTTCTTTCAGCATATGACTACTGGCAATTTTGGAGAAATATTGATGATCGAGATGTATTAAAGTTTTTAAAGATTTTTACAGATATTAATATTGATGAAATTGAAAATATTAAAAATGATAATATCAATGAACTAAAAATTTTACTTGCTAATAAAGCTACATCTATGCTGCATGGTGAAGATGAAGCAAGAAAATGTGAAGAAACAGCAAAACAAACATTTTCTGGAAATTCATTAAGCGACAACTTGCCAGCCATTCAAATTAACAAACAAATGTTAGATGATAATATAAACATTCTAGATTTGGTAATTTTATCTAAATTAGAAAAATCTAAAAGTGAAATTCGAAGATTAATCAAAGGGAATGGAATTAAAATAAATAGTCAGGCTATTTCTGATGAAAAGTTTTTAATTACAGCAAATTTATTCAAAGATAATTTGATCAAGCTTTCTCTTGGTAAAAAAAAACATATTAAAGTTGAATTAATTTAGTTCTTTTTAATTTTTTCTAATGTTCTTGTTATAAATCTAGGTGTTAAAGTTTTAATTGGATTTACTGTTGTGGATAGATTTTTTAGAGGTCCTTTTATTTTAAAACTTACACCAAAAACACCTTCACCCGTTTTTTCTCCTATCAATATTTTACCCAGTAGTGGAATTGAGGCTATGGATCTATTTATAGTTGTTGCAGGAACTAATGTTCCTCTCAAGCTAACCAATTTCTTTGATTCAATATACCCATCCATTAATATAGAAATAGCAGGTCCAATTGCATACATTTCTTCAATCTTAGTAAGACCTTTTTGACTTGAATAGCGCATTTCAAAATCAGTAAATCTTATTCCCTCACCAGTTAAAAGATCTGCAATTCCCTGAAGAGATGCTAGACTTAAAAGCTTAGCAAAAACAGGTACTTCTTTAACTTTAAAATTATCAATAACCAATACAGAATCAGAAACACCATCTTTTTTTATAGAATAAAAATCTAGATAACCTTCTTCAAATCCTTTTATGAAATCGTATCTTTTAATCAAAGGTTTTGGATAGTTTGAAAAGAATTTTGTAATAGTTTCTTTTTGCTTATTAGTTTCAATGGATAAATTCATTTTTTTATTGTTAGAAAAAGTAGACTCCAGGTTTAATTTACTTAATTTACTTTCTTTAAAAGTAAAGTTTCCAAATAAATTTTTTGTGTAATCATTTTTGTTTATATAAGTTGTGTCTATTTTAATATCAAATTTAGAATTAAAATTTTCAAAAATTGTAGAACTTTCATCATTATCCATACTATTATTAATGAACTGAGTTGCATCAAAACTTTTGCCTTTTATGGAAAAATTAAGTTTATTTCTCTTTAATTCTACTTTATTAAGAAGGTCATTTTTATTTCTATAATCAAGCTTAACGTAATCTAAATCTTTAATTTTAAAGTTTTTACTTAACCATAAGTCTTTAAATAAAATTTGATTATTTTTTTCTGTTATAGAAATAGTTTGAAATATTAATTCTTTATTTTTTTTGTAAATACCTTTTAATAAAATATTCGAACTATCTCCTTTTTTCTTTTTGTAATCTAAAAAATTTATTATTAATGGATTATTTTTAATATTAAACTTTGTATCAAATGCTATTTTTCCATCATTATTAATAATACTGTAAGATAATTGATCAAGTTCATCTCCAATGTAGATATCCCCCTCTCCTTTAATATCCAATATATCTTTTGTTAATTTAATTTTAATCTTATGATCTTCAAACTTAACTTGTTCAGTATAATTGGGTAAAAAAGTTTTTAAATTAAGAGGGTTTTTAACTATTTTAAAATTTTTTAGGTTTAAGTTTGTTTCAAGTTTTAAATCATTCAATTTTAAATTTTTGTTTATGTTAAAAGAAAAGGTATTTATAGAGTTGAAATTAATCTTTTCTGTCTCAATAGTACTCAGTAAATCACCAAGTATAGGTTTTAGTTTATTTATATCAAAATTTTGCTGATCATTTATTACTTTTCCATCAATGAAAAATATATTTTTCTTTTCTTCAATTTTAATTAAGGGTGATTTTAATTTTATACTGTTAAGGTCTGTTTCTATTTTTCTTAATGTTAATTGATTTTTACTTATATCAAATGAAAGGTTTAAGTTTTCAATTTCCACTTGGTTAAAAATATTAAATTTTGCTTTTTTAATACCCCCATTTATTTGATAATTGTTTTTTATTTCTCCATCTAAATCAAATGTAAGATTTATATTTGCAGAGATTAATCCTGCTTTAGTTATGTTGTCTAAAACAAAAAGTTGTGGTGATCCTTTAACTGCTCTTGTTAATGAGATTAGATCTTTAATTTGAATTTCTTTTGTAGAAATTTTTAGATCATCAATAGAAAATTGATTACTTATAAAAGATTTTAATGATATATTGGTAGTAATATTACTTAAATCTAGACTTTTATCTTCCAATAATATTTTGGGGTTTTTTGCTGAAATATTAATACTGAAATTCAGCGGGTTTAATAAATAATTAACCTCATTTAATGAAAGGTTAATTTTTTTATTAATTTTTGAAACATTTTTTATAATTTCATTATTAAACTTTTCGGTCTTTATTCCATATATACTTAAGTAAATGACAATAGCAGCAAGGGTTATTATTAATATTATAAGAATTTTAATTATTCTTTTCATTATTTCACTTTATATAATGAACTTTCTAAAAAATCATCAATCTCACCATCTAAGATTTTATCAGGATTTGAGCTTTCAAAGTTAGTTCTATTATCTTTTACCATTCTGTATGGGTGAAGTACATAAGATCTAATTTGATGACCCCAACCAATTTCTGATTTAGAAGATTCTACTGTTTCACTTTCTTTTTCTTTTTTTTTCATTTCAAAATCATAAAGTCTTGCTCTAAGCATATTCATGCAGGTATCTTTATTTTTATGTTGAGACCTTTCGTTTTGACATTGAACAACTATTTTAGATGGTAAGTGAGTAATTCTAACGGCGCTATCAGTTGTATTTACATGTTGGCCACCTGCGCCGCTAGATCTGTATGTGTCAATCCTCAAATCTTTTTCTATAATTTCAATATCAATATTTTCATCAACCACGGGATAAATCCACACACTAGCAAAACTTGTATGTCTTCTTGCACCTGAATCGAATGGAGAAATTCTGACTAATCTATGAATACCAGACTCAGATTTTAACCATCCAAAAACATAATCTCCTTCAATTTTAATTGTTGATGATTTTATACCAGCTTCATCACCTTTATGTTCACTTATCAACTGTGATTTAAAACCCCTTAAGACAGACCATTTTAAATACATTCTCCTCAACATTTCAGCCCAATCTTGGCTTTCAGTGCCTCCTGCTCCTGCGTGAATTTCTATGTAACCATCAAAACTATCAGTTTCACTGGATAGAAAGCATTTTGTTTCATTTTTTTTAGCTAATTTTTTTAGATCTTTAATATTTTCTAAAACTTCAGCAATAATTGTTTGGTTTTTTTCTTCTAAAGCTAATTCATTTAACTCATGCAAATCAGTTAAGGAATTAACGGAATTATCATATGATTTTATTAATTCCTCATATAATTTTTTTTCTTTAATGATTTTTTGTGAATTTGACTTATCTTGCCAGAAATTGTTTTCTAGCATTTTTTGATTATTTACCTCTAATTTTGAATGAATATTGTTTTTTTCAAAGGTACTCCTTAACTCTTTGATTAATTTTTTTTATTTCTGATCTGTGGTTTAAATATTCATTTTCCATTAATAAAATCTTAATATATTATCATTTTTTAATCTATTACTAATATCTCTGTTTAATGTATTATCTACTTCTATATTTTTATAAGCTTCAATTATAGTAGATTTACTCTCTATCGTAGCTTTCTCACCTGTTATAGGATCAATAACTCTCATTAAAATATCATCTGCAACTTTAAATGGTCTTGCATCTTCTTTTTTAACTGCATTTTTTACAAAACTTTTAAAAATTGGTAATGCTGTTTTTGCACCAGTCTCATACCTTCCTAATGATTTTGGGTTATCTGAACCTACATATACACCTATTGCAAGTTTTGAAGTAAAACCAATAAACCATGTATCAGTATTACCGTTAGTAGTGCCTGTTTTTCCAGCCAAATCTAAATTAAGATCTTTTAAATTTTTTCCTGTTCCATTCTGAACAGCACCTTCTAGTATTGAGGTCATCTGATACGCTGTTTGAGCTGAGAAGATTTGAAGAAATTCATCTTCTATTTCTGGGTAATTTTTGCTTAAAAAAGATATTTGATCACAGTTTACACATTTTCTTTTTTCATTATTAAATATTGTAGTTCCTTCACTATCTTGAATTCGATCTATCATTATTGGTTTTACTAATTTTCCACCATTAACAAACGAAGAATAAGCAGATGTAAGCTTTAATAAGGTTGTTTCGGCTGAGCCTAGTGAAATAGATAAAAGTTCACTTGGGTTATCATAGATACCTAATTGTTTTGAAAAATTCACTATTTTTTTCAAACCCAAGTTTTGTGCAATTCTAACCGTCATTAAATTTCTAGACTTTTCTAACCCCATTCTTAATGTTGAAGGTCCATAAAATTTTTTTCCATAATTTTCTGGTTTCCACATCTTTAAATCATATCCTTGCTCCAGAACCAATGGGGCATCTAAGATCAAAGTAGATGGTGTATAGCCATTTTCAAGTGCCAATGCATAAATAAATGGTTTAAACGCCGAGCCAGGTTGTCTTAATGCTTGGGTTGCTCTATTAAATTCACTTTTTTTAAAACTAAAACCGCCACTTAATGCTAAAACCCTACCTGTAAAAGGATCCATAACAACTATACCTCCATTCACTAAGGGTAATTGTCTTAAGGTAAATATATTACCGTTTGTATTCTCCACATAAATTACATCTCCAACTTTTAATATCTCATTAAATTCTTTTTTGATCCAAGAAATGCTTTCGTATTTAATAATCCCACTCAATTTATTCTCAGTTTCAATTACTGTAGAAAATTTATCAACTTTTTTTACTATTGCTAAATTCCAATTAATTGATTTTTCTAATTTAAATTTATCTATTTTATTTTTCCAGCTTGTTATTTTTTGTTCTCTCAATAATGGTCCACGCCAACCTTTTCTTTTATCATAACTAATTAAACCTTCTCTTAAGGATTTTATGGCAATTTTTTGTAAACTTAGATTTATTGGTGTGCTTATATTTAGTCCTTGTTTGTAAACTTTATCAAAACCAAGTTGATCAACAACATCTTTTCTAATATCCTCAACATAATAACTCGTGTCTTCTGTAAAAGTTTTTTTTCTTTTTTTTAATACTATTTTTTTATTAATAAATTCATCATATTGAATTTTGTTTATATAATTATTTTCATATAAATTTTCTAAAACTAGGTCTCTCCTAAATTTAGCTAAAATTATATCTTTATAAGGGTTATATCTACTTGGTGCTTTTGGTAATGCCGCCAATAAAGCTGCTTCATCATAATTCAGTTCACTAATTGGTTTATCAAAATATTCTAAACTTGCAGATGCCACTCCATAAGCTCCTCCACCAAGATAAATTTGGTTTAAATATAGTTCTAATATTCTTTCTTTTGAGAGAGCTCTTTCTATTCTAAATGCTAAGATTGCTTCTTTTATTTTTCTGTTTAAACTCACTTCACTTGTTAATAAAAAATTTTTTGCTACCTGTTGTGTTATAGTGGATGCACCTTCCAACCTTCTTGATGATGAAATATTAGAAATGTTATTTATTACAGCTCTCAAAACTCCCTTTGCATCTACCCCAGGGTGTGAAAAAAAATTTTTATCTTCGGCAGATAAAAAAGCATTGATTACTTTTTTTGATATTGCATTGTACGGAACAAAAATTCTTTTTTCAGTTGAAAAGTCATTCACCAATTCCCCATCACCTGAGTAAACTTTACTTGAAACAGATGGTTTGTAACTCTTAAGAAATTTATAATCTGGTAAATTATTAGAAAAAGCCCATAAAACAGCTAATATAGAAAATGCACTCAATAGACCTAAGCTTAAAATTAGTATAAATATATTTTTAATAATTCGGTGCATTTTAGTATAATATACATCTGAATTTGTTAAAGTTAAGGCATCAAAATTTAAACAAAATTTAAAATTATTTAAATACAATGAAACAACTAATCAAAAATATATGGAAAAAAATTTATACATTGATGCTTCGCATCCAAACGAGACTAGAGTCGTACTTAAAACAGGTGATAATATTGAAGACTATGAGTACGAGGGTTTAAAAAACAACCTAATCAAGAACAACATATTCCTCGGAAAAGTTAGTCGTGTAGAGCCGTCGTTACAAGCTGCCTTTATCGATTTTGGAAGAGATAGACATGGTTTTTTATCTTTCAACGATATTCAGTCAGATTACTATCAAATTCCCCAAAGTGATTTAATCAAGATAAAGGAAGAAGAAGAAAGAGAAAGGGAGGAACTCTTAAAAGAGGGTGAAAAAGAAGAGCAAAAAAATATCAACGAAGGTAATCTAGATGGTAATGATCCAGTTGAAATTAAACCTGAATCAGAAATTGAATTAGATACATCTGAAGAAGTAATAACAGCTGATGAATTAGCAGTAAGTGAGAGCACTAATCAAGAGACACTAGTTCCTGAAATAAAAAAACCAGCTCCAAGATTCAGGTCTAAAAGATATAAAATACAAGAAGTTATAAAACCCAATCAAGTAATTTTAATACAAGTATTAAAAGATGAAAGAGGACAAAAAGGAGCTGCGTTAAGTACCTTTATTTCTATAGCAGGAAAATATATTGTTTTAATGCCAAACACGTCAAAGGGTGGTGGAATATCCAGAAAAATTTTTAATCCTGGTGAGAGAAAAAAAATTCGAACAATTTTAAACGATATAGCCATACCAAAAGAAATGGGACTTATCGTTAGAACTGCAGGATCAAATAAAACTAAAAATGATATAGATCATGATCTTCAAGCATTAATAAAAACCTGGAACGGTATTAAAGAAGCTGCTTTAAATTCTATAGCACCATCTTTAATTCACCAAGAAAGTGACATTATAAAAAGAACTTTGAGAGATATGTATGATGAAGATACAAACAGCGTAGTCATCGAAGGTAATGACGGATATAAAAAAGCACAAGGTTTCATGAAATTAATGATGCCTTCTCATGTTAAAAAAATAAAGAAATATAGAGAAAAAGTTCCTTTATTTTTTAAAGAAAATATAGAAGAGAAATTAAATCAAATTTATGACTCAGAAGTTAAGTTAAAATCTGGTGGATACTTGGTAATTAACCCAACAGAGGCCTTAGTTTCAATCGATATAAACTCAGGAAGCTCAATAAAACAAAAAAATGTTGAAAGCACTGCTTTAGATACTAATCTTGAAGCTGCAGAAGAAATATCAAGACAAATTAAAATTAGAGATTTATCTGGTTTAATAATAATCGACTTCATTGACATGTTAAGCTTTGGAAATAGAAGATTGGTTGAAAGAAAACTTAAAGAAAAATGTCGAACAGATAGGGCAAGAATTCAGATAGGAAGAATTAGTACTTTTGGGTTATTGGAAATGTCTAGACAAAGACTGCGTGAAAGTGCTGTAAAATGGAAAGTTACTCTCACAGACGAGTCTTTTGCTATGAAAATTCTTAAATTAGTTGAGGTTAAAGCTGTCTTAACAAAAGCAAAGTTTGTTGAATTAAAGATCTGTGAAAGAATATCAGACTTCATGAAGGAGAATTTCATTGAAGATTTGAAATATTTTGAGGAAAAAAACTTAATTAAAATTGACATTATTGCTGATAATACTCTTATTATTCCTGAATATATAATTGACCTTCAAAACAAAACTAAAAAAACAATAGAAACTGTAGAACATATTGAAAAACTAAAAAATCTAGAAGAACAAAAGAAAGATTTTAAATCTTTCGAAAGTTTAAATAAAAATAAACCTTATAAGAAAAAACCTTATAAAAAAAAAATTTTTAAAAAAAAGGTAGCTTAAATAATACCTGTTGTTGGTGAGGATGCACTTCCATATATAGATTTTTCTATACGGCCTGCTAAAAAAGATTGCCTTCCAGCAATAACAGCATTTTTAAATGCTAACGCCATTTGAAATGGTTTTTTAGCTTTTGCAATTGCTGTATTAGCCAAAACTCCATCACAACCCAACTCCATAGCAATAGCAGCATCTGATGCTTGACCTAAACCAGCATCAATTATTACAGGGAGTTTTGTCTGACTTCTTATAATCTTAATATTTGTTGTATTTTGAATTCCAAGTCCAGATCCTATGGGTGCTGCTAAAGGCATAATTGCACAAGCTCCAACATTTTCCAATCGCTTAGCCATCAATGGATCGTCATTACAATATACCATCACTTTAAATCCTTCTTTTGTTAAAACTTCAGTAGATTTTAAAGTTTCAATCATATCCGGAAATAGATTTTTTTTATCTCCCAATACTTCAAGCTTTACCAATTTCCACCCACCAATTTCTCTAGCTAACCTCAGTGTTCTAAGAGCTTCTTCAGAGTTAAAACATCCTGCAGTATTGGGAAGGTAGGTAATTTTTTTTGGATCTATATAATCCATTAATAATGGTTTTTTTTTATCTGAGATGTTAACTCTTCTTACAGCAACTGTTACAATTTCTGCACCAGATAATTTTATAGCTTTTGCACATTCTAACATGCTCTTATATTTGCCAGTACCAACTATTAGTCTGGAATTAAATTTTTTCTTAGCGACTATTAATTTATCTTTATTCATTTCTATCCACCTCCAATAAAATGAACTATTTCTATTTTGTCATTTCTTTTTAATTTGATTTTATTTGTTTTATTTTTATCTATTATTACTTGATTCAATTCAATTGCTACTTTTTTAAGAGGAATTTTTAGTTCTTTTAGAAAAATTGAGAGGCTTAAATTTTCATTTACCATTGAAAATTTACCATTTATCTTAATTTTTATTTTTTTTATTTTTTTCATAATGTATAAGTATTGGATGAGTAATAATATTATAATTATTAATGGCCCTAATCTTAATCTATTAGGTGAAAGAGAACAATCACAATATGGGTCAATAACTTTTGATAAATTAAAAGAAAATTGTTTAAACAAAGCTAAGGAATTAAATATTAGTTTACAGTTTTCTCAATCTAATATTGAAGGTGAAATAGTCACAACTATACAAGAAGCTAAAAGTAAATTTGATGGCATAATTATTAATGCTGCTGGCTTTACTCATACATCCGTTGCTATTAGGGATGCTTTAGATATTTATAAAAAACCAATTATTGAACTTCACATATCAAATATATACAAAAGAGAAGAATTTAGGCATAAATCTTTAATTAGCGATATTGCTACTGGTGGAATTTTTGGCTTAGGTGATAATGGTTATATTTTGGCCATAATTGCAATGCAAAACATGTTACAAAAATGAAGATAGATAAAAATATTATTAAAGAATTAACAGACTACTTAAATGAGTTTAATTTAACTGAAATTGAATACACGGATAAAGATACAAAAATCAAGGTATCAAAATCTAATCCAACTACCTCAAGTCAAGTTGTAAGCGTCGCAGCATCCACTCCAGCATCTAGTATAGAAAAAATTAAAATCATGTCAGGAACTGAAATTAAATCTCCAATCATAGGTACTGCATATCTTGCAGCAGAACCTGGGGCAAAGAAATTTGCAGAAGTTGGTAAAAGAATTAAAAAAGGTGAAACGATAATGATAGTTGAAGCTATGAAAACTATGAACCACGTCCCTTCTACTGCAGATGGGGTTATAAAAGAAATTTGTGTAGAAGATGGCCAACCTGTTGAATATGGTCAAACTATTATCATTGTTGAATAATGTTTAAAAAAATTCTAATTGCAAACCGTGGGGAAATTGCAGTAAGGATTATACGGGCATGTAAAGAATGGGGAATTGCAACAGTTGCTGTTCACTCAAATGTCGATAGAGATAGTATGCATGTTAGGCTTGCCGATGAAAGTGTTTGTATTGGATCTCATCAACCAGCAAACAGTTATTTAAATGTCTCTGCATTAATGTCTGCAATTGAACTTACAAAAGCAGAAGCAGTTCACCCTGGATACGGTTTTTTATCTGAAAATGCAAACTTCGCAAAAGTTTTAGAAGAAAATAATATTAAATTTATAGGAGCATCTTCAAAACTTATAGAAATGATGGGAGATAAAATTCAAGCAAAGAAAATTGCTAAAGAACATGGTCTACCTGTTATTGAAGGTTCTGAGGGTGGTGTAAAGGATATAAAAGCTGCTAAAGAACTTTGTAAAAAAATAGGATTTCCAGTTTTAATTAAAGCATCTGGTGGTGGTGGTGGCAAAGGAATGAAAATTGTTCATAAAGAAGAAGAATTTGAGACATTGTTTTCAACGGCTAAATCTGAAGCTCAAAAATATTTTGGTAATGATGAGCTTTACATTGAAAAATTTTTTCAAAATCCAAGGCATATAGAAGTTCAGGTATTATCTGGGAAAAATAGAACTGTTCATTTGCATGAAAGGGATTGCTCTGTACAAAGAAGACATCAAAAATTAATAGAGGAAACTCCTAGCCCAGTTTTAACAGATCAAATTAGAAAAGATCTTTTTGAAAGAACTGTAAATATGGTCAGTAAAATTGGTTATGAAGGTGCTGGAACAGTTGAGTTTATTTATGAAGATGGAAAGTTTTATTTTTTAGAAATGAATACCCGGATTCAAGTTGAACATCCAGTTACAGAAATGGTTACTGGTATTGATATAATTAAAGAACAAATTTCGATAGCCTACAATGGTGAAACTGCTTTAAAACAAAGTGATATAAATCCAAGAGGACATGCTATTGAATGTAGAATTAATGCAGAAGATGCTAGTAAAAATTTTCAACCATCTCCTGGGACTATAGGTATGTGTCATCAGCCATCTGGTTTTAGAACAAGAGTAGATGGTGCAATTTTTCAAGGTTATAAAGTTACTCCATATTATGATAGCATGGTTTGTAAGGTAATTACACATGGAAGAAATAGAACTGAAGCCATTCAAAGAATGAATCGATCTTTAGATGAGTTTGTAATCGAAGGCATTACAACAACAATACCTCTTCATAAAATTTTACTTAATCATAAAAAGTTTATTGATTCAGATTTTAATGTGGGCTGGCTAGATAACGAAAAAGTTATTTAATAACATTTAGTAAGCCAAATATCATAAACTGGGTGATCAAAAGGATTTATTGCTGGGCTTGATGAAAAAGTCCATCCATTAAATATAAAGACTTCATTATTATCTTTATTCACTAAGTCTTGCACCTGAATGTAAGCTGTTATCTCTGGGTTGTCATCAAACTCTGAATTTTTACATTTTAAACTTTTAATTAATAGATTCTGAAATTTTTTTTCCTCACCTATAGCTAATTTTAAAAGGTTTGTTTTAGAGCTAACTTTATCTAAGATTTTTATCTCAATAAATTTTCCATTTAAACTTTCTAGGGCATTTACAGATAATGGAATGTTTATTAAAAAAAAATAGAATAAAATTAATATAAAATTAACTTTTCCAACTTGTATATTTTTTTTTAATTTGTTCATTATTTCTATTTGGATGATAGGCATTTTCAGTACCCGTTTGATTTGGTTGATGAGGCTTTTGCCATTTATATTTTTCTAAATCGTGATTGTTTTCAATTCTATTATTGGTAAAATGTATCCACGAATACCACTCACCAGGTATTTTTGAAGCATCAATCTCACCACTATAAATTACCCATCTCTTACCAACTTTACTTTCGTAGTATTTATTGCCAGTTGAATCACTTCCAACAAGTTTACCATAAAAAACTGTCTTTAATTTTGTCCCAAGTGTTTCTTGATTCCACCAAATGAAAATTTGTTTTAAAAGTGTCAACATATTTTTTTATTCTTTCTTCAATCCTAAATTGTATTATTTAAATTAGACTAAAGTAAGGATTTGTATATAAATTAATTATCTTACGATTCAAAATAAAAAATTAATTATAGGAAAAAATGGCAAAATACTTAGTTGAAACTTATTACACTTGTAGCTTTAAAGTTAATCATTATCTCGATGATATTAATGAAACAGAATTAGCAAATCTTGAAAAAAGAGATGATGGAAAATTTGAAGTT
>Ga0209501_10001316_pt1 | contig 27566 bp, 31 predicted proteins | sample ArcticOcean_MG_C_4_FD_187434 | JGI IMG/M metagenome (GOLD analysis project Ga0209501, IMG submission 187434) | Marine microbial communities from western Arctic Ocean - ArcticOcean_MG_CB4_134 (SPAdes) (version 2) | ecosystem: Environmental > Aquatic > Marine > Oceanic | place: Arctic Ocean...
AGTGTAATTTTTATAATATTTTATGTTTTTAAAATACCAAGAGGGTCGTATATATAGGTTTGGTTATTATTTGTTAGGTTCTTTTATAATCATCATTTTTAACTTTATAGGACAAATCCCTCTTCTTATTGCACTTGGAAGTTCATTATTGAATAAATCAGCTGAAATTGACCCTTCTGCAAACGCAATGGAATTGCTTAATATAATCCCCCCAAACATGCGTTTGTTTTTAATGCTTTTTCCTTTTGCTTTTACTTTTATTGGTGTCTGGCTTGTTGTTCTTAAACTTCATGAACAATCAATGACAAGTGTAGTGACTGTAAGGAAAAAATTAGATTTTAATCGGATATTATTTGCGTTTTGTTTATGGTCTTTTATAACTGTTAGTTTGATTTCATTTGATTATATGACATCACCAGAAGATTACGTTTGGAATTTTAAGCCTATTCCATTTTTGTTTATGTTTTTAATAGCAATAATTTTTATTCCACTACAAACAAGTCTTGAAGAATATGTTTTTAGAGGGTATTTAATGCAAGGTTTTGGTAATTGGTTTAGAAATCGATGGTTGCCTTTAATTTTAACTTCAGTAATTTTCGGAAGTCTTCATATTGCAAACCCTGAAGTAGGGAAATTAGGCTATGGTATAATGGGATATTATATAGGTACAGGACTTTTTCTTGGTGTTATGACATTGATGGATGAAGGGGTAGAGCTAGCTATTGGATGGCATGCTGCTAATAATTTGGTAGGGGCATTACTTGTAACTGCTGATTGGACCGCTTTTCAAACTAATTCTGTTTTAAAGGATATTTCTGATCCTAATTTATATAATGAAATGTTTATTAGTCTTTTTATTTTTTATCCAATTATTTTATTTATTTTTTCAAAGAAATACAATTGGAAAAATGCAGTTCATCAGCTAACATCAAAATTTTAATTTAATTATTTCTTAACCTTATTTAAAAAATGAGTCTAAATAAAAATAAAATATTCGGATTTGCTGCTTTAGCACTTATGATAATTGGAAGTGCCTTAATTCTTTTAGGTGTATTTTTGTATAAAGAATATACAATTGGTTTTACACTTATGGGCCTTGGGTTAAACGCTGTTGCATGGGCTTTTAATGCATTAAGGGGTAGAATATAAGTATGTCAGAGGATAAAAAGATAATTTTCTCCATGACAGGTGTTTCCAAAACCTATCCAGGAATGCAAAAAGATGTCATAAAAAACATTCATCTTAGTTTTTTTTATGGTGCTAAGATTGGTATTCTTGGTCTAAATGGTTCTGGTAAGTCCTCTCTTTTGAAAATAATTGCCGGAATTGATAAAAATTTTAGAGGTGATGTTACTTTTAATCAAGATTATACTATAGGTTATCTAGAGCAAGAGCCTATAGTTGATCAAAGTAAAACGGTTATTGATATAATTAAAGAAGGTGTATCAGAGACAGTCCAGATTCTTAGTGAATACAATTCTATAAATGATCAATTTGCATTACCGGAGGTATACGAAAACTCCAATAAAATGCAAAAATTAATGGACAGGCAATCTGATTTACAAGATGAAATTGATTCTAGAAATGCTTGGGAATTAGATACTAAGTTAGAAATAGCAATGGATGCGCTAAGAACTCCTGAAGCTAATAAAAATGTATCGGTGCTTTCTGGGGGTGAATTAAGAAGGGTTGCTCTATGTAGACTATTACTTCAAAGGCCTGACATTCTATTATTAGACGAACCGACAAACCATTTAGATGCTGAATCTGTTCATTGGCTTGAGCATCATTTAGCTCAATATAAAGGTACTGTTATTGCAGTAACTCATGATAGATACTTTTTAGATAATGTAGCAGGATGGATACTAGAATTAGATAGGGGAGAGGGTATTCCCTGGAAGGGTAATTATTCTTCTTGGTTAGATCAAAAGTCAAAACGTCTATCTAATGAGCAAAAACATGTAAGCAAAAGACAAAAAACTCTTGAGCGTGAATTAGAATGGGTTAGAATGTCACCAAAAGGGAGGCAGTCTAAGCAAAAAGCAAGATTATCTAATTATGATAAATTACTTAGTCAAGATCAAAAACTAGTTGATGAAAAACTAGAAATTTATATACCATCTGGTCCAAGACTGGGTAATGAGGTTATAGAAGCTATAGGAGTGAGTAAATCTTTTGGAAGTAAACTTCTATACGAAGATTTAAACTTTAGATTGCCTCCAGCTGGAATCGTAGGGGTTATAGGGCCAAATGGTGCAGGTAAAACCACTTTATTTAAATTGATAATGGAAGAGTTATCTCCAGATAAAGGATCATTTAATACTGGTGAAACAGTTAAAGTAGCTTATATTGATCAAGCTCATAGTAATATTAAGCCTGATAAATCAATATGGGCTAATTTTTGTAACGAACAAGAATTAATTGTAATAGGAAATAAACAAGTTAATTCAAGAGCATACTTAAGTCGTTTTAATTTTAGTGGAAATGAACAAAATAAAAAGGTTTCTTCTCTGTCTGGAGGTGAAAGAAATCGACTTCATTTAGCAATGACTCTAAGAGAAGAGGGAAATGTTTTATTATTAGATGAACCAACAAATGATTTGGATGTAAACACACTTCGAGCTTTAGAAGAAGGTTTAGATAATTTTGCGGGATGTGCAGTTGTCATATCACATGACAGATGGTTTTTAGATAGAATATGTACACATATTTTGGCTTTTGAAGGGAACTCTCAAGTTTATTTTTTTGAAGGGTCATACTCTGATTATGAAAAAAATAAAAATAGTAGGCTGGGTTCAGATTTACTTCCAAAGAGAATTCAATACAAAAAACTATTCAGGGATTAATTAATAAAATTATAAATAAAGTTCCATTTTTATATCACCTCTTTTGTAGGGACTTTTACTTTCTATGGCAACTTCTTTAAAAGCGTATTTTCTGTACAAATAAATAGAGTTTTTGAGCTTAGTGTTTGAGTATAGATAAATTTTTTTCCACATTTTTTTTCTTCCAAAAGAAATAGCAAATTGAAACATTTTATTTCCAACACCTTTGTTTCTTAGGTTAATTTTGACTGCCATTTTGGAGAGTTCATAGGAATTATTTTCTCTATATATAAAAGCAAATGTTCCTACAATTTTATTTTTTTGTTGAGCAAAAAAAATAAAACCTCCTTTGTTTATTATTAAATCTTCACAGTTTTTTAAAACCTAAATATCATAAGGTTCTACCTCGAAAAAATATTCAAGCCATTCAAGATTAAAATCTATAAAAAACTTAATAAGTTTTGAATCGTACGGAATAATTTTAACATCATTAATCATCTCCAGTCATTAATTCTGGACGAACCCACTCGTCAAATTCTTTTTCGGTTAAATATTCAAGCGTCAAAGACGCTTCCTTAAGAGTGGTGCCTTCGTTATGAGCTTTATTTGCAATTTCTGCAGCTTTATAATATCCAATTTTAGTGTTTAAAGCAGTAACCAGCATTAATGAATTGTTTAATAATTCATTAATGCGTTTGTGATTAGCTTTAATTCCTTTAACACAATTTTCAGAGAAACTAACACATGCTTCCCCAAGAAGTGTTGCGGATTCAATTATATTAGACGCCATTAGTGGTTTAAAAACATTTAATTCATAATGTCCCTGAGTTCCCCCAATTGTAACTGCAACATCATTTCCCATTACTTGTGCACAAACCATTGTTAATGCCTCACATTGAGTTGGATTAACCTTTCCAGGCATTATAGAGCTTCCAGGTTCATTTGCCGGTATTAATATTTCACCTATTCCTGATCTAGGACCTGATGATAACATTCTAATATCGTTAGCAATTTTATTAAGAGCAACTGCAAGTTGTTTTAAAGCTCCATGAGTTTCAACTATAGCATCATGAGCTGCTAGTGATTCAAACTTGTTTTCAGCAGTAATAAAGGGATGTCCAGTAAAATTAGCTATATACTCGGCAACTCGTTGTGAATAACCTTTTGGAGTATTTATACCAGTTCCAACAGCAGTTCCACCTATTGCAAGTTCAGACAAATGAGATAAAGTATTATTAATTGCTTTAAGACTATGTTTAAGCTGTGAACAGTAGCCAGAAAATTCTTGACCTAATGTAAGAGGAGTTGCATCCATTAAATGTGTTCGACCAATTTTTACAATTGATTTGAATTCCAGTGCTTTAGATTCAAGAGTTTTATTTAATTTTTCTATCCCAGGAATTGTTACTTCAATAATTTTTTTATAAGCTGCAATATGCATAGCTGTTGGATAAGTATCATTTGAAGATTGAGATTTATTTACATCATCATTAGGATTTAATATTTTTTTACCAACACCTAAGCTATTACCAGAAATTACATGAGCCCTATTTGAAATAACCTCATTAATATTCATATTGGATTGCGTTCCTGAGCCTGTTTGCCATATTACTAAAGGGAACTGAGTATCGTGCTCTCCTTTAATAATTTCATCACACACCTTAGAAATTAGATCTCTTTTTTTAATAGAAAGAACACCGAGTTCATGATTGGTATAGGCAGCTGATTTTTTTAAATATGCAAACCCATGTATTATTTCTATTGGCATTGATGAAGGAGGTCCAATTTTAAAATTATTTCTTGAACGTTCAGTTTGAGCTCCCCAATATACATCTAAGGGTACTTTAACTTCACCTAATGTATCTTTTTCTATTCTGTAATTCATATCCGATGGTTTTTATTATACAAAAGTACATAAATCAAAAATTTAGATTTTATATTAAAAAAAAGATATTTGTTGTATTTTTGTAGAAACAAATACTAAATATGTTTGAGTTTGATCAGTATCTTGGATTTCTTGCTTTTTTAACGATAATTACTATAGGCTTTTGGCTTATGATTTTTCTTTTAACTTTTGTTATACCATACTGGATATTTGGATCTGCAGTTGAAGCTTTCAATGAATGGAGAGAATCTAGAAAAGTAAACAAATTAAAAGTTAAATAGGAGTTTTTTTTAAAAATCAAACTCTTCGCCGCCAGCCCCCTGATTCATTTGACCCCTACCGCGTTCATTTTTCTTTTGTTTAACTCTATATGTAAAAGTGAATATATAGGTTGGTTGTCTCCATTGGAACTCCCCATAGCTATAAAAACCAGATGTGTTAGTTTCACTAATTCTTTTTGAAGAATTAAAAATATCACTAGCTCTAAATGAAATTGTTCCTTTGTCATTTAATATGTCTTTATTTAATGCGCCACTCATAGAGAATACACCCTTGCTTTTGCTTTGAGATGTTTCCCTTGGCCCTCTATAATACATTCTTGTTTGCCAATCAATATCAAAAGGAAGTTTAATGGTAGCATTAATTCTAGCAAACCAACTCAAGTTTTCTGCATCAAAACTAGTTCCATTATATGATCCAATAGTTTCAGAATTGAATAAATTAAAGTTTCCATTTAGTCGTACTTTTCTAGATGGAGTATAAGTCAAATTAAATTCAGAACCAATTCTGTTGTTTTCTGCTAAATTTACAGGACTAACTTTCAACACAGGAACTTCTAAAACATCACTTGATGGATCTTCTGGATCTCCAGAGACTATTACTGTAAGACCAGTGTCTTGAGTAATAAATGTAAAAACACTTGTTGATTTTTGGAAATATACAGAACCATTAAAAGTAAACTTACTCCATCTTTTGAGATAGCCTAAATCAAAAGTATTTGAATAACTAGGGTTTATGTTTGGATTTCCTTGAAAAACATTAGTGACACTACTTCTTGAAGGAAATGGATTAATAAACCTAGATCTTGGCCTTCGAATTCTTCTACTATATCCTAAAGTAAAATTTTCCATATCATTCAATTCATATGATAAATTAACTGTAGGAAAAACATCAGTATATTTTCTTTGAGAATAATCTGAAGTAGTTTGTTGATCAATTTGAATATTTGAGTTTTCAACTCGAAGTCCCAATAGGTATGAAAATTTATCTATTTTTTGTCCGTATTGACTATAGAATGCATTTATATATTCTTTATAAGTTAGGATGTTTGATAAATTAGTGTCTATTATATAATCAGGAGATGTTTCGTTATTACTTAAAACACTATTAATTTGATTTAAATATCCAACCTCATAGTCTGTTGTTTGAGTATTAAACCTTCCTCTATATCCAAGTTCAAATTGTGTATTTTCATTAATTGGCCATACGTAGTCTGTTTGTACTAAAAACCTTTTTTGATCTTCAAGTGTTGATACTTTTTCAAATAAAGAGAGGAGTAGATTTGGTAATTTTGTACTTGATTCGATATCACCTAATTCATCTTCAGCACTTTCTTCATATTGAATTCTAGCGGTTATTTTTTGGCCTTTATCATCAATCTCATTGTCATAATCAATAGAATATTGGAACGAATCATCTTTTTCATTTTCATTTTCAACTCTTTGAACATAACTAGTTATATCACCTGTTACACTTAGTTCTCTTAAATCATTTATAGTGTTATTTGAATTATCACTTGTTCTATAGAACCCACTTAAAGTAAGTGAGCTTTTTTCGTTGATATAGTATTCAACCCCAAGATTGTTAAATATGCTTTTTCTTTTGCGTTTATTTTTTCTTTTTTCATTTAAATAGGTGCTTGTGTTCCCTGTATTAAAATATTCATTGTTATTTAGAGAATTTCCTCTCGTTTGATTATCTCCTATTGTAGTAGTACTAAAAATGTTCCATTTATTGGTTCTCCAGTTTAATGTAGCAGATCCTCTGTTATTTTTTGGAGCTCCAGCATTTAAGGAGAAGTTTCCATTAAGACCAATTAATTCTTGTTTTTTTAAAATAATATTTAAAATTCCTGCAGTCCCTTCAGAATCATACCTTGCTGAGGGTGAAGTTACTACTTCAACTTTTTCAATGGATTCAGCAGGAAGTTGCCTAAGGCCTTGTGGGCCAGATATACCTACTAGCCCAGACGGTTTACCATTAATTAAAATTCTAACATTATCATTTCCTCTTAGAGCTACAGTTCCATCCACATCAACAGAAACTGATGGAATATTGTCAAGAACATCAGCAACTGAACCGCCTCTAACTGTTATATCTTTTCCAACATTATAAATTCTTTTGTCAAGTCTTATTTCAACTTCAGTTCTCTCTCCCATTACTTCGACTTCATTCAAAGCATTAACTAAAATTTCAAGTTCAACTACACCAATGTTTACAGGACCTCTAATAGTTAAATCCTCCTGGGTGTATTTGTTAAATGAAATGTATTCAACTATAAGATTATATTTTCCAGGAAAAACATCAATATTGAAATTGCCTTGAGTATCAGTTATACCTCCTTGAATTATTTCAGGACGTCTTGAATTTGTTAAAGAAATTGTAGCATATTCAAGCGGCTGCCTGGTTTCTTTATCAACAACTGTTCCTAAAAAGCTTTGTTTTTGAATATTAGCACTCGATGGTCTTTGTGCATTACTAAAAAATATTGTTCCAAAAAGTAAAAGAAAATTAATGATTTTGCTCATTGATTTGTATCTAAAATTAATTTAATTTAATTGGTTTTTGATTAGACATTGAATAAATTAAAAGGTTTAACGACTTTTAATAAACTTCATCAAATTTTCAATTGGCCTTGCGATGACTCCTTTATTTTTATTTGTTATAATAGGTCTTTCAATTAGTTTTGGGTATTTACTTAAAATTTCTATATACTGATTTTTCTTCAAATCTTTGTTTTTGAACATTTCCTTCCATATGGGTTCTTGATTACGAATTAATTTTTCTGGATGAATTTCAAGTTGATCTATTATATTTTTGACCTCTTCTTCTGACAGGTTTGTTTCTAAATATAATATCACTTCATGTTCAATTTTTTCTTTTTTTAAAAAATCAAGTGCTTCTCTTGATTTTTTACATCGAGGATTGTGATAAATTTTATACATAACTTGTTTAAAACAAAAAAAGACCTGCGTTAAAGCAGGTCTTTAAATAATTTTTGGTTTGTTACTTAATTTTTCTTACAATTGCTTGAAAAGCACCTGGATTATTCATAGCTAAATCTGCAAGTACTTTTCTGTTTAAATGAATATTATTGGATTTAATTTTACCCATAAATTGACTATATGACATACCATTTAATCTTGCAGCTGCATTAATTCTGATTATCCATAATGCTCTAAAATTTCTTTTATTATTTTTTCTATCTCTATAAGCATAAGACATCGCTTTCTCAACAGCATTTTTTGCAATTGTCCATACATTTTTTCTGCGGCCAAAATATCCTTTAGCTTGTTTTAAAATTTTTTTTCTTCGTGCTCTTGAAGCAACTGAGTTTACTGATCTAGGCATAATTTTTATTTTTTGAAGTAGGCGACTCTTTGAAGTACTTAAAGCCTATCTTCAGGGTTTATTAATTGTTTTAACCATTAAAGATCAATTACTTTAAACGTAATTGTCCTTTAATATTATCTTCATCACTTTTATGAACTAATCCTGAATGTGTCAATGAGAGTTTACGCTTTTTAGATTTTTTCGTCAAAATATGACTTTTAAATGCATGCTTGCGTTTTATTTTACCTGAGCCGGTAATTTTAAACCTCTTCTTTGCACTTGATTTTGTTTTCATTTTTGGCATAACCTCAATTTTTAAATTTTTGTTTAACTATTTTTTCTTTGGCGCTATAAACATTATCATTCTTTTTCCTTCTAATACAGGGAGTTGCTCAACTTTCCCCCATTCTTCTATGTCTTGAGCTAGGCGAAGTAATAAAATATGTCCTTGTTCTTTAAAAATTATAGACCTTCCTTTAAAAAATACAAAAGCTTTAAGTTTTGCTCCACTTTTTAGAAATTTTTCTGCATGCTTTTTCTTAAACTCATAATCATGATCATCTGTTTGAGGCCCAAAACGTATTTCTTTAACCACTACTTTAGTAGCTTTTGATTTAATCAATTTCTCTCGTTTCTTTTGCTCATATAAGAACTTCTTATATTCTAGGATTTTACAAACTGGAGGTACAGCTTTAGGAGAAATTTCTACCAAATCTAAACCTTGCTCTTTAGCTAGAACTAAAGCCTGAGGAAGTTTATAAACTCCTATATCAACATTATTACCAACTAATCGGATTTCATGAGCTGTTATTTTCTCATTAATCAAATGCGGATTCACTTTGATTACTCTTCCAGGTCTATTCGTTCTCCTTCTTCGAATTGCTATAGCTTATACTTTTAAATTATATTTTAAAATTTGACATACTATTGTCTTCCTCTTTTTTAATTAGTTCAACTAATTCTTTAGTTGATTTACTTCCTAGATCTCCTTGTCTATGTTTTCTAACAGATACAGATTGATTTATATGCTCTTTTTCTCCTACGATTAACATAAAAGGAGTTTTATTCATTTCTGCTTGTCGTATTTTTTTGCCAATTGTCTCGTTTCGGGAATCTAGCGAGGTGCGAATTTCGTTATTTTCTAAGTAATTTAAAACTTTTTCAGCGTATTTTTCATGTTTTTCACTAACACATAAAATTATTACTTGTTCTGGAGCGAGCCAAATGGGGAAGTTTCCTCCAGTATGCTCTAATAATATAGCAACAAACCTCTCCAAGCTTCCAAAAGGAGCTCTATGAATCATCACGGGCCTGTGCAATTCATTATCATCCCCTTTATAGGTTAATTCAAATCTTTCAGGGAGAATATAATCTACTTGTATTGTTCCTAACTGCCATTTTCTTCCTAAGGCATCCTTAACTATGAAATCTAACTTTGGTCCATAAAAAGCAGCTTCTCCGTATTCAATTACATATTTAAGGTTTTTTTCCTTAGTAGCATTTATAATAGCATCTTCAGCTAATTCCCAATTTTCATCACTTCCTATATACTTTTCAGGATTATTTTTATCCCTTAAAGATACCTGTACTATAAAATCATCAAAACCTAAAGAATTGAAAACATGCAATACAAGATCTATAACATTTTTGAATTCTTGGTTCAATTGATTAGGCATGCAAAAAATATGAGCATCATCTTGAGTGAAACTCCGAACTCTTGTTAGTCCATGAAGTTCTCCACTTTGTTCGTATCTATATACAGTTCCGAATTCAGCATACCTTTTTGGAAGCTCTTTATAGCTCCAAGGTCTTGCTTTATATATTTCACAATGGTGAGGACAATTCATTGGTTTTAACAAAAATGTTTCACCCTCTGCTGGAGTTTCAATAGGCTGAAAACTATTTGATCCGTATTTTTGAAAATGACCCGAGGTCATATAAAGCTCTTTATTTCCTATATGTGGAGATATTACATGTTCATATCCTGCTTTTTTTTGAGCTTTTTTTAAAAAATTCTCTAGTCTTTCACGAAGTGCAGCTCCTTTAGGTAACCATAGAGGTAATCCAATTCCAACTTTATGAGAAAAAGTAAATAATTCTAATTCTTTACCAAGTTTTCGATGATCTCTCTTCTTAGCTTCTTCAATTAATTCAAGATATTCTGTAAGTTCTTTGTTTTTTGGGAATGAAATCCCATAGATGCGAGTTAGTTGTTGCTTGGCTTCATCACCTCTCCAGTATGCACCCGCAACAGAAGTTAGTTTTACAGCTTTGATTAAGCCTGTATTTGGAATATGCCCACCTCTACATAGATCTGTAAAAGTTGAATGATCACAAAAAGTTATAGTTCCATCTTCAAGTCCCTCAATTAATTCAACTTTAAATTGATTATTAATATTTTTATAAAAACTTATAGCATCTGATTTCGAGCAACTCCTCATCTTGAATACAGATTTTTTTCTTGCAAACTCTATGAATTTTTTTTCGAGCTCCGGAAGATCTTTTTCAGAAAAACTAATATTCCCAAAATCGGCATCATAATAGAATCCATTTTCAATTGAAGGACCTATGGTTAACTTTGCGGAAGGGTATATAGCTAAAATAGCTTCAGCTAATACATGTGCAGAAGAATGCCAAAAAGCTGATTTACCCTCATCATTATCCCAAGTAAAGAAAGTTATATTCCCATCATTAATTAATATTGTTGAGGTTTCGATAATTTGATCATTGTACTTAGCGGAAAGAACATTTCTAGCCAGTCCTTCGCTAATACTTTTTGCAACTTCTAAAACTGACACACCACCTTCATAGCTTTTGTTTTCTCCATCTGGGAATGTTATTTTAATCATAGAGTATTGTAATGTTTTACAAAGATAAGCTGACTATCAATGTTAACAAAGATTAGAGCTAAGAATCTGTTTTATTTTTAGAATCATCTAGTAATGAACTAACTAAGTTTGAAATCCCTAAAAAACCGAGAGCTATTGAAAATGCTGCTATTATAAGCCCTAAAACTAATATATATATATATAACCGATGGTTTTGGTTTTGGAAGGCTTGTTGAATTATAAAAGGTCCAATAAGTGCAAAAACAATTGCAAAAGCTAATTTATTCAAACCTTTTACGAATTTTATTTTATTCATTTGTCATTTTTGATTTAATTGCATTTCGAACACTTTTATGTTTTTTTAATAAATCAAAAGCTTCAGAATAATCAATATCTAGACTTTCTTGAATTATTCTACATGCCCGATTCTCAAGTTTTTCATTAGTTATTTGAATATCAATCATTTTATTTCCTTTTACATGTCCTAATTGAATCATTGTAGCTGTAGAAATCATATTAAGTATAAGTTTTTGAGAAGTTCCAGCTTTCATTCTCGAACTACCTGTAATATATTCTGCTCCAACAACAACTTCAATAGGATAATCAGCATATTTTGTTATCGGACTCTCTGGATTAGAACATATACAAGCTGTTTGTATATTGTTTTCTTGACATTTTTTTAGAGAACCAACTACAAAAGGAGTTGATCCCGAAGCTGCTATTCCGATAACAAAATCATTTGAATTTATATTGTGCTTCTGTAGTTCTTTCCATCCTCCTAGAAAATCATCTTCAGCATGCTCAATTGAATTTCTTAATGCTACATCTCCTCCTGCAATAATACCAATAACAAGATTTGGGTCAGTGCCAAAAGTTGGAGGACATTCTGAAGCATCTAAAACCCCCATTCTACCACTAGTTCCAGCTCCGACATAAAACAAACGTCCATTTTCACGTAGTTGAAAAACTATTTTTTCAACAATTTTTTCGATTTCAGGAATTACTTTTTCTATTGCTTTGACAGCTTTATAATCTTCTAGATGTATCCCTTTAATAATTTCACTAATAGATTTTTTTTCTAAGTCATTGTGAATAGAGTCCTCTTCTGTTATTTTTCTAAAGTTCATAATGTCAAATTAATCATAAATTAATCTAAAGGCAAAAGCACTTTCAAATATTTTAAACTTTTACAATCAAATTATGATAATTTGGCATCTAGGTTTAGCTTGATTGTATTTAAAAACCCTTGAGTGGTTAAGTAGTTGGACTTAGTTAAATTTTCTTTATGAATTAATAATGCTAAATCTTTTGTCATTTTACCGCTTTCAACTGTTTCTATACAAACGCTTTCAAGTAATTCACAAAAATTAATCAAATCTTGATTTTTATCTAGTTTACCTCTGAATGATAAACCTCTTGTCCATGCAAAAATTGACGCTATTGGGTTAGTAGATGTCTCTTCACCTTGTTGATGTTTTCTATAATGTCGTGTTACAGTTCCATGAGCTGCTTCTGCTTCCATCGTTTTTCCATCTGGTGTAACAAGGGTAGAGGTCATTAATCCAAGGGACCCAAAACCCTGAGCAACAGTATCAGATTGAACATCACCGTCATAATTTTTACATGCCCATACAAATCCTCCATTCCACTTCATTGCAGCTGCAACCATATCATCTATAAGCCTATGCTCATATGTAATATCTGATGATTCAAATAGATCTTTAAATTCATTTTCAAAAACTTCTTGAAAAATATCTTTAAATCGACCATCGTAAGCTTTAAGAATAGTATTTTTAGTAGATAAAAATAAAGACCATTTTTTATCTAAAGCTCTATTCATACATGATCTAGCAAAACCATAGATTGAAGAATCTATATTGTACATGCTCAGTGCTATGCCATCTTCTTGAAAGTTATAAACCTCCCAAGATTTTGCTTTACCACCGTCCTCTGGAGTAAAAGTCATGGTTAGTTTACCTTTCCCCTTTGTTACAATATCAGTTGCTTTGTATTGGTCTCCAAAAGCATGTCTTCCAATACATATTGGTTTTGTCCATCCTTGAACATACCTAGGCACATTACTCATTATAATTGGCTCTCTAAAAACAGTACCTCCTACAATATTTCTTATCGTGCCATTAGGGGATCTATACATTTTTTTTAAGCCATACTCTTTGACACGGCCTTCATCAGGAGTTATTGTGGCACATTTTATTCCTACATTATATTTTTTTATAGCTTCAGCAGCATCAATCGTAATCTGGTCATTTGTTTTATCTCTTGATTCTATACCTAGGTCAAAATATTTTAAATTAACCTCTATATATGGTTTGATTAATTGATCTTTGATAAATTTCCAAATTATTCTGGTCATTTCGTCTCCATCAATTTCAACAACAGTGTTTTTAACTTGTATTTTGAACATTTTATAATTTATTAATTACGAGGGCAAATTTACAATAACATTGTGTTTTAAAATTTAATATATTTAAGATATACAATTAAAAAAACCGCTAGAATAACGGTTTTTTTACTTTATAACTTCTTTAATTAGTGCTTTTTTACCACGCAGATCTTTAAAGAAGTATATGCGAGAACGCCTAACTTTACCTTGTTTGTTAACTTCTATTTTTTCGATTGTGGGAAGATTTAACGGGAAGATTCGTTCAACACCAATAGTTCCAGACATTTTTCTAATAGTAAAAGTTTTAGATTCTCCCTTTCCTTTAATTTGTATAACAACACCTTTGAAAAACTGTGTTCTTACTTTTTCACCTTCACGAATTTGATAATAAACAGTTATTGTGTCTCCGGAAGAGAATTCAGGAAATTCATTTTTTTTAATGAATTCTTTTTGAACAAAGTCAATTAATGCTTCCATGATTATTGCATTGAAATTTTTAAGTAAAGCAACATGCACGATTTTCGTCAGTGGTTACTTTGTCGGGCAAAAATACTTTTTTTTTATTTAATAGAAAAATTCAATTAATATTTAATCACCAAATAAATCTGGCCTAAGTCTTTTGGTTAATTCAATTGATTTTTCTTCTCTCCATTCCTCTATTTTAGCCGCATTTCCTGACAGAAGTATTTCAGGGACATTCATACCATCATATTTTGCAGGTCTAGTATATATTGGTGGTGCTAAAACACCGTCTTGGAAGCTGTCAGATAAAGCTGAAGATTCATCACCTAAAACTCCAGGTAAAAGTCTAACAATAGAATCACATAAAATAGCAGCTGCTAATTCTCCGCCAGATAACACAAAATCTCCTATTGAAATTTCTTGAGTAATAAAATGATCTCGTATTCTTTGATCAACTCCTTTATAATGACCACAAAGTAAAATTAAATTGGTTTTATTTGATAATTTATTAGCCGTTGACTGTTTAAGTATTTCGCCGTCTGGCGTTAAATAAACAACTTCATCATAATCGCGTTCAGACTTAAGTTTTTTTATGCATTTAGCTATTGGTTCTATCATAATAACCATTCCTGGACCACCTCCATATTGATAATCATCTACTTGTTTAAATTTATTGGAACTGAAATCTCTTGGATTATGAAAAAAAATTTTAACAAGACCAGATTCTTTCGCTCTTTTTACAATAGACGAGTTGAAAGGACTTTCAAGAAGTTCAGGAAAAAGTGTTATGATATCTAAACGCATAATTAAAGCAATATTATAAAAAAGAGTTCATTGTTAAACTCTTAATTTATTAAATAAAATAAATTTTCATTCAAAAACAATGCGTTCTTTTTCTCCAGAAGGACTCATAAATAATATTGATCTTATTAATTCAAGATCTATTCTGTCTATTTCATTGATATCATTAATTTCTGTTTCGTTAATTTTAAGTAAGAAATAGTTATTATCAATTCCAAGACGGTAAAGTCTTGGATTTTGAATGTTTGTAATCTTAACCCCGGGATTGTTTTTAATTATTTTTTTATCCTCTTCTGAAGTGTTTTTTAGTTCCATTCCCAAAAACAGTGTTCTCATTATTTTTTTTAAAACAATATCAGTTATAAAGGTTTTCCCGTCTCTTATATATTTAACCTTTACCTTATCTCCAGGGCGTTTAGTTGATAAATAACCTGACATGTCAGAGAACCTATTAATCTTAACTTTGTCTATTTCAATAATAATATCATTTTTAATAATACCAGCTTCTTCAGCACCAAGTGTAGGTTCAACTTCATTAACATAAAACCCTTCTGTTTCATTTATTTTAAGTATTTTAGCAAGGTTTTGATCTAAAGCATTTCCAGTTACACCAAGTATTCCTTTTTGGACATTTCCATACTCTAATATATCTTCAAAAACTTTTCTTGCAAGATTGCTTGGAACAGCAAAAGAGTAGCCAATAAATCCTCCAGACATAGAAGATATTGCAGTATTAATTCCTATTAATTCGCCTTTTGTATTTATTAGAGCACCTCCACTATTGCCTTGATTTACAGCAGCGTCAGTTTGAATAAATGATTGATTTTTTCTATCTAACTTGTTTAAATCTCTTGATTTTGCACTTACAATACCCGCAGTTACCGTAGAATTTAAATTAAATGGATTCCCTACAGCTAAAACCCATTCTCCGATTTTTATTAATTCAGAGTTTCCAAATGGAATATAGCTTAGGGCTGTTTTAGGTTCAATTTTTAAAACTGCTATATCAGTGTAAGGATCTGACCCTATAAGGATAGCTTTATAAGCTTTATTGTTATTTGTTGTTACTTCAATTTCAGAAGCACCTTCAATCACATGCTCATTTGTTATAATATAACCATCAGGAGAAATAATCACACCAGATCCATTACCGATATTTTTAGGCGCTGACTCTCCAGATAAATTATATAACCAGCTTTTTGAATCTTCTATGTAATTACTTGTATTTTTAATATGTACAACTGCATTTATAGTTTTGTTTGCCGCTAAGGTAAAATCAGTTTCTTCTGCGGCACTAATATAATTAACATAATTTGTTGGAATTATTGATTCATAATTATCAATAGAGGGCAAAGGCTTAGATTTCAATTTATCATAAATAATTACAGTAAAAAGACTACTTAAACAGCCTATAATTAATATTTTAAAGTATGATTTCATGATATATAAAAATTTAATAATGCTAATTTAATAAGAAGAATTAATGTCTGTTAGTTTTTAACTAGTTTTTAACTATTTTTGGAGAGTCATGAAAATAACATTTTATAAATATCATGGAGCTGGAAACGATTTTGTTATTATTGATGACCGACAACTTAATTATTCATTTTCAACTAATGAGATAAAGGAAATTTGTGATAGGAAATTTGGAATTGGCTCTGATGGGTTTATGTTGCTAAGAAATCATAAAAAATATGATTTTGAAATGATTTATTTTAATTCTGATGGTAAAACAAGCACTATGTGTGGCAACGGAGGAAGGTGCATAGTTGCCTTTGCTTATTATTTAAAAATGATAAAATATAGTACTGTTTTCCAAGCTATTGATGGGCCTCATGAGCAAAAATAATAAATGATTCAACAGTTATTTTAAAAATGAATAATATTGATACTATATCAAGAAATGAAGATTATACATTTATTGATTCAGGATCACCTCATCATATTATTGAGCAATCTGATATAGGTTTAGTTGACGTAAAAGAAATTGGTTCAAAAATAAGATATTCTAAAATGTATAATCCAAATGGAGTCAATGTTAATTTTGTTCAAAAATTATCCTCTAAAGAATTTATGATTAGAACCTATGAGAGAGGTGTTGAAAATGAAACTTTATCATGTGGTTCTGGGGCTGTAGCATCTGCGGTAGCGATGCACTATCTTGGAAGAACAAAACAAAATAAAATTAGAATTAATACTCTGGGCGGTGATTTGATTATTTGTTTTGAGTTTGAATCAAGTAAAGCGTTTTCTGGAATTACTTTGGAGGGGCCAGTTAAACAGATTTTTAAAGGTGTAATTAGTTTTTAAAGATGAAAATATTTCTTCGTAACCTAAAAGATTCTGATATAGATATTCTTTTGAAAACAGAGAATGATAAAAATTTATGGAATTATTCAATACAGGATAAGCCTTTCTCAAAATCAACACTTAAAAATTATATTAAAAATGCATCAATTCAAAGTATTTTTGAAGCAAAGCAAAAAAGATTTGTTATTTCATCTTCTAAAATTAACATATTAGGTTTTATTGATTTATTTGATTATGAATCAACTAAAAATAAAGCATTTGTAGGTATAGTAGTTTTAGATCAATATAGGAAAAAGGGAATAGGGCATGATTCAATTCAATTGTTGGAATTATATTGTATTAATGATATTGGCATTATTAAGTTATGTGCTTCAATAGATTCAAATAATATAAAAAGTATTAAATTGTTTGAAAAATCTGGTTTTGTTAGAAAACATAATGATTTATATGAAAAGAATATTGAATGAATAAAATTATTCGAAAGTTTTTTTTATATCTTATTCCTTTTGGATTAATTGCTCTAGGTTTTTTTGGTTATAGTTCGTACAAAACTTTTTTTGCTGTAAATACAAGTTTTGAATCAGAAAGTTTTAAGTTATACATAAATCTAAACTCTAATTTTGGTGAAATAAACAATCAACTAAGCCCCAATCTTAAATCATCGTATTACTTCACTTTGGCAGCAGAAAAAAAAGGGTATTCTTCAAGAGTAAAATCTGGATTATACATTATTCCTAAAGAAAGTAATAATAATGAAATTATTAATATACTAAGAAATAAAAGTGAAGCTGTAAAAGTGACTTTTAATAACCATGAAGGATTAGAGAATCTAGCTGGAAGAGTTTCAAAACAACTTTCTTTAGACAGCATGTCACTATTAAGTGCATTTTATGATAAAGGTTTTTTAGTTCATAATGGGTTTGATACAATGAATGCTATTTCAATGTATTTACCTAATACTTATGAATTCTTTTGGGATACTAGCGCTGAAAATTTTAGAAATAAAATGTTAGAGTCGTATAATAGGTTTTGGGATAAAACTCGAATATCAAAAGCAAAAAAAATAGGTTTATCGCAACAAGATGTTTCTGTTTTAGCATCTATAGTTCAACGTGAGTCAGTAATGAAAGATGAAAGACCAAGAATAGCGGGTGTTTATTTGAATCGTTTAACAAAACGTATGCGATTACAAGCTGATCCGACAGTTGTTTTCGCCTTAAAAAATCAATCAAGAAATTTAAATAAAAAAATAAGAAGAGTTCTATATAAAGATTTAAGAGTCAAATCCCCTTATAACACATATAAAAACAGAGGTCTTCCTCCAGGTCCAATTTGCATGCCAGGTTTTGACGCAATAGATGCTGTATTAAATGCTGAAAGTCACGATTTTTTATATTTTGTTGCTGATCCGGAAAATAGGGGATATCATCTTTTTGGAAAAAATTTGAAAGAACATAATACTAATAAAAAAAAATATATTCGTTGGATAAATAAAAAGAAAGTGTATCGCTAAATAAAACCCTTATCAATAATAAATATAGTTGGGCGTTTATTCAAATTTTCTTTATTGCCTTTTCTCCAATTATTTATTTTATCAGTCTTTATTTTTTCTGATTTAAGACTTATGTCTGTTGCTATACATAATCTTGTTGAATCTGATAAAATTTTAATTAGATCATTAAACAATGAATTATTTCGATAAGGAGTTTCAATAAATATTTGAGACTGGTTTTCTTTTAATGATTTTTTTCCAAAAGTTTAATTGTCTTATCTCTGTCTGTTTTATTTATTGGTAAATATCCATTGAATGCAAAATTTTGACCATTCATTCCTGATGCCATTAAAGCTAAAAGTACGGATGAAGGACCAATTAATGGTTTAATTTTTATTTTAAGGTCGTGAGCCTTTGAAACTATTAAGGCTCCTGGGTCTGCTATTCCAGGACATCCAGCATCTGAAATTAAGCCAATTGACTCGCCTTTAAAACAGATGTTTAAATAAGAATCTAATTCAATTAAAGAAGTATTTTTATTTAAGCGGTAAAGGGTGATCTCTTTTTGAGATTTATTTGGTGATACAAGCTTAATATATTTTCTAGCTACTTTTTCGTTTTCAACAATAAAATGATTTAAATTTTCAATTATAGTTTTAACACTAATAGGAATATTTTCATCTATTTGATTATTTCCTATTGTATTTGGAATTAAATAAAGACAGCCGTTTTTATTCATTTTCTAAAAAATCATTAGCTATTTTTTCACAGGCTATATCAATTAATTTAAAGCAATCAGCAAACCCTTCTGAGCCTCCGTAGTAGGGGTCAGGAACCTCTTCGTTATCTATAAGAAGTTTAACTTTTATTGAGCTTTTATTGTTGTTTGATAAAAACAATATATCACGAAGGTTCTTTTTATCCATTACAAAAATATGATCAAATGTTTTAAAATCAGCTAAAGTAAACTGTCTTGATCTAATGTTTTTGATGTTTACGCCATTTTTATAAGCTACTTCAATACTTCTAAAATCAGGCGGATTACCAGGATGGTATGAAGCTGTAGCAGCTGAATCAATAATAAATTTGCTTTCAGGAAGATATTTTCTAAGTATGCCCTCGGCTAGAGGGGAACGACAAATATTCCCTAAGCAAACCATTAGTATACGGGTAGGGAGGTTTTTGAAAGTTATATTGTTAGCTTTTGATTTAAATCTTCTACATACTTTCTAAACTGCTTATCTGTAAAGCTAAGATTGTCGACTGTTTTACATGCATGGAGAACAGTTGCGTGATCACGTTTGCCAATTTGAGAACCAATACTTGCGAGAGAGGCTTTAGTGAATTTTTTAGCAAAATACATTGCAAGTTGTCTAGCCTGAACAATGTGACGTTTTCTTGTTTTAGATTGAAGGGTTGATACGTCCATTTGAAAGTATTCTGAAACAACTTTTTGAATATAATCAATTGAGACTTCACGCTTAGTATTTTTCACAAATTTATTTACTATTTCTTGAGCTAATTGAATAGTAATTTCTATTTTATTAAAGGATGATTGAGCAATCAAGGAAATGATTGCACCTTCTAATTCGCGAATATTTATTTTAATATTTTTTGCAACATACTCTATTATGTTATCCTCTATTTTAACACCGTCTCTAAATAATTTATTTTTAATAATTGAAACTCGTGTTTCAAAATCTGGAGATTGAAGCTCTGCTGAAAGTCCCCACTTAAATCTAGATAATAATCTCTGCTCAATATCTTGCATATCAACAGGAGCTTTGTCTGAAGTAAGGATTACTTGTTTGCCATTTTGGTGAAGATGATTAAATATATGAAAGAAGACATCTTGAGTTCCTGATTTTCCGCTTAAAAATTGAACATCATCAATAATTAAAACATCAATTACTTGGTAAAAATGAATAAAATCATTTCTTGAATTTTTTTTGATTGATTCTATGTATTGTTGAGTAAATTTTTCAGCTGAAATATATAAAACAGTTTTATCTGGATATTTATCTTTAATTTCAACTCCAATAGCATGAACTAAATGAGTTTTTCCTAAACCTACACCGCCAAAAATTAATAGAGGATTAAAAGATGTTCCACCCGGTTTATTAGATACTGCAAGGCCAGCAGATCTTGCTAATCGATTAGCATCTCCTTCTAAAAAATTATCAAAACTATAATTTGTATTTAACTGTGATTCAATTTGTAAGTTACGAATACCTGGAATTATGAAAGGATTTTTGAGGTCGTGACTTCTAGACATTAATGGAGCAGAAACCTCTTGAGGTTTTAATGAATCTCTATGATTACTTGGAATGCTTTCAGTGAATGGTTGTTTGTTTCCGAAAGCATTCTCCATTTTAATTACATAAACTAAACGAGCGTCTAAACCTAATTGTTGAACAAGTGCAGATTTTAGAAGACCAACATAATGTTCTTCCAGCCACTCATAAAAAAATTTACTTGGAACCTGAATACTCAGGACATTGTCAGTTAGTTTGAAAGCTTCAATAGGTTCAAACCATGTCTTGAATGCTTGTGGTTGGATATTATCCTTTATAAAAGATAAGCAATTACTCCAGACCTCTGACTTAATAGAATTCATCTATTTATTTAATGTATAAAATGGTGTTTTTAAATATTTTTTTACTAACGAATAAACTTTAACAAATATTGATTAAAAATTTTTAAAAAAAAAATCAATTTACTATTGACTTTTAAAAATTTTTTATTGATATTATAGCATTCAAATTTTAATATAAAAATCTAACACAATATATAGTTTTTGTAATATAAATGAATTATTTTTCTGAACCCTTTTGTGTTAAATATTCTGATACTGATCAAATGGGATATATGCATCATTCTAATTATCTAAGGTTTTTTGAAAACGCAAGAATTTCTTGGCTCAGAGAGTTGGGTGTTTCATATAAAAAGATGGAAGTTGATGGGATCATAATGCCAGTCGTTTCATCGCTTTTGAAACATATTAAACCCTCTTTTTTTGATGATCAATTATTTATTCAAATCTCTCTAATTAAGCCTCCAAAAGCTTCTTTGGACTTTAGTTATGATGTTTTTAATCAAAATAAAGATTTGATTTGTGAAGGATCAACAAAGCTAGCGTTCTTAAATTCGAAATCCCAAAAACCAATTAGATGTCCTGATTTTCTTTACAATTTGTTTGCAGAATGATTTACTAAATGATAAAGTATGTCGTTTGATATGTATTTTTTAATCGAATTATCATTTGTGCGTTTGATTTTCGGAGCTTTAATTCCACTATATATTTTTTTATTTCCAACGAAATATCTTGCCTCATCCCAAAAATTAGAGTCGATAAATTTTTGAATTGTTTTTTGTCCACCTTCAACTAAAACTGAATTTATTTTATTTTGATGAAGATTACTTAAAATTTCTTGAATACTTTTTTTGAAATTTATTTGAATACTTTGTTTATTATGAACTTTGATGTTTTTATCTACGTAGTGGAAAATTTTTTTATGTTTTTCTATGACTTTTGAATTAACACTTATTCTATTTTTTGGATCAATAATTACAGGCAGAGGAGATTTGCCATTCCAATATCGAGTTGTTAATTCTGGATTATCTTTAATAACTGTGTTTATTCCGACAGCTATTGAATCTTCTTCCGTTCGCCATTTATGTGTAAGCTGTCTAGATTCACTAGAAGTTATCCAAAATATTTCACCATTTTTTTGATCACTTGGAGAAATAAATCCGTCTTTTGATTCTGCCCATTTCAAAACGATATACGGTCGATTATTTTTATAATAACAAAAAAACCTTTTATTTAAATTAGTACACTTATCTATTAACATACCTACTTTTACTTTTACATTATTCTCTTTTAATTTTTGAATGCCTTTTCCAGAAACTTTTGGATTTGGGTCGGCAGTCCCAATTATTACTTTTAAAATCTTTTTTTTAATAATTAAATCACTGCAAGGCGGAGTTTTGCCATAGTGATTACATGGCTCTAGATTAACATATAAAGTTGATTTTTCTAATAATTTTTGATTTTCCACATTATTAATAGCTTCAACTTCTGCATGATTTCCCCCAAATTCTTTATGATATCCTTCCCCAATAATTTTATTATTAAAAACAATAACAGCTCCAACCATAGGATTTGGTGATGTTTTACCCATGCCTTTTTTCGCCAGATTTAAACATCGCTTCATTAATAACTCTTCATTCAATAACATTTAGGTGTTGTTTGTGTAATTTTGATGATAAATTTAAATTAAAATTTGATTGAATGACCATTAGAGAAATTAAAACTAAAGACAACAGTCAAATAGTTGCAATTATAAGAAAAGTAATTACTGAATTGAAAGCTCCTAAAATGGGAACCGCATTTACGGATCCAGAGTTAGATTTTTTGAGTAATGCTTTTAAAGGTATAAGGTCAAAATATTTTATTATTGAAGACAATGTAAAAATATTAGGTGGATAAGTAATAAGCCCATTAAAAGATTCTAATCATAGAGATTGTGAGCTATAAAAAATGTATTTTGAGAAAGAAGCTAGAAGAGGTAAAGGTTGGGGTGAGAAAATGATAGATATATGCTTAAATCATGCTAAAGAAAATGATTTTAATATATGCTATATAGAGACAATCAGTTTCATGATAGCTGCCCAAAAATTATATTTAAAAAAAGGGTTTAAACATATATATAAACCAATGGGTGGTATAGGTCACACAAACTGTGATGTATGGATGAAAAAACATTTTTAAATGGATATATTTGAGTCTCGAAATATTTTTCGTGAAGTTCTTAGCCCAAAATTTAAAGTAAATGAAATAGATTTTATCTATAAAAGACTTTTGAATTCTTTTTTCGAATTTGATCCAACAATTATAGGTCTTAATCCAAAAATGAAATTGAGCTTTCTCCAGGAAAAGAGATTGATAAACGCATTGTCATTAATTCAAAATAACTGCCCATTACAATACGTGACAGGGAAAGCATCATTTCTTGATTTCGAACTTTTTGTTAGTCCTGACGTTTTAATCCCTAGACCTGAAACTGAAGAGTTGGTCAATTGGGTTTTGGAATCTTGTATAAATGGACAAAAAATCTTTGATTTATGTACAGGTAGTGGTTGTATCGCATTAGGTATAAAAAAAAATAACCCTACTTTAAATTTGACAGGGATCGATATATCTGAAAAAGCAATTTTAATTGCAATAAAAAACTCCAAAAAACTAAATGTAGATGTAAATTGGATAGTTAAAGATCTAAAAAAAATTGAGTCAGAAGAATCATCTATTGATTTAATTGTATCTAACCCTCCTTATGTTCATCCTGATGACAAGAAAATTATGCACTCTAGAGTTGTAGATTATGAACCACACATTGCTCTTTTTACTCCTTTTAAAAATCCAGTTTATTATTATAAGTATTGTATTAATTTTGCAAAAAAAAGTTTAAAAAATAAAGGAAAGCTTTTTTTTGAAGTTAATCCAAACTATATTAATGATATTGAAACTTTACTTTTAAATTCAAGTTTTTCAAATATAAATGTTAGGAAAGATATTTTTGGTAAAAAAAGAATGCTAAGTGCAGATAAAAATGGATAAAGAGATTCTAAAAGAAATTTTAAAACTTAGAGAAGAAATTCACTTTGATAATTATTTATATTATATAAAGGATAGTCCAGTTATTTCTGATTTTGACTTTGATCAAAAGTTAAAGAAATTAGAATCTCTAGAAATTCTATATCCAGAATTTGAAGATCCAAATTCACCAACTAAAAGAGTAGGCGGAGATGTATCCAAGAGTTTTGATTCAAAAAAGCATAAACATCCAATGTATTCCTTGGACAATACCTACTCTAGAGAAGAAGTTGAAAGCTGGATAAATAAGATTAAAAAAGTTTTGGGTAACCAAATATCTTTAAATTATACATGTGAATTAAAATATGACGGGGCTTCAATTAGTTTAACATACAATGATGGAGTTTTGACTCAAGCTTTGACAAGAGGTGATGGAATACAGGGAGATGATATAATTAATAATGTAAGAACTATTCCTACAATTCCATTGATTTTAAATGGTGATTATCCTGATTTTTTTGAAATTAGAGGTGAAATTTTAATGCCAAAAAATGCATTTGAAGAATTAAATATAATACGAAAATCAGAGGGGTTACCTGTGTTTATGAATCCCAGAAATACGGCTTCAGGTTCATTAAAAATTCAGGATAGTAGAATTGTAGCAAAGCGAAAATTAGTTTGCTGTTTATACAGTGTTATATGTGAAACTGATAAATTTTTGACCCAATTTGAAGCTCTTTCAAATGCTAGAGCCTGGGGCTTCAATGTTCCAGAAGAAGGAACTTTAGTTAATGATTTGGACTCTATTTTTGTTTTTCTGGAAAAATGGGATAAAATTCGTCATGATTTACCTTATGAAATAGACGGTGTTGTTATTAAGGTTAATGATATTAAGCTTCAAGAGCAGTTGGGCTATACATCTAAATCTCCTAGGTGGGCTATAGCATATAAATTTAAGACTGAGCAGATTATGACTAGACTTAATGCAATTAGTTATCAGGTGGGAAGAACAGGTGCAATTACCCCTGTTGCAGAGTTAGAACCAGTACTACTGTCTGGGACAATTATTAAGCGTGCTTCCTTGCATAATGCCAATCAAATTGAAAAGTTAGATTTGCGGATAGGTGATTTAGTTAAAGTCGAAAAAGGTGGAGAAATAATACCAAAAATTGTTGGTGTAGATAAAAATAGAAGAGGTAAAGAGTCTTTAAAAATTTCTTTTATTGAAAATTGTCCGGATTGTCAAACAATTTTAGCAAGAGAAGATGGGGGTGTAAATCATTATTGTTTAAACACAGATTCTTGTAAACAACAAATAATTGGTTCTGTTCAGCATTTTATTTCTAGAAATGCTATGGATATTGAGGGTCTTGGAGGTGAGACAATTTTACTATTAAATGAGGCAGGATTAATTAATTCAATAGCTGATTTATTTGATTTAAAGGAACAAGATCTTCTCCCACTTGAAAGAATGGCTGAAAAATCTATATCTAATATCTTGGAAGGATTAGCAAAATCAAGGAAAAAACCATTTAATAAAGTATTGTTCGGCTTGGGTATTCGTTTTGTAGGAAACACTGTTGCGAAAAAACTCACTCGTTCAATCACTAACATAGAAAAATTACAAAACGCATCTTTTGAAGAGTTGATTTTAATAGATGAAATTGGGGATAGAATAGCAAAAAGCTTAATTAATTATTTTAAAAATGATAAAAACTTAAATCAAATTAATAGGTTGAAGTTAGCTGGGCTTCAATTTGATTCAAATTTTGAAGAAAGCAATCCTAAGTCAAATAAATTCAATGGGTATAAATTTATAATTTCAGGTGTTTTTAAAAATTTTTCTCGTGATCAACTTAAACAATTTGTTATTGAAAATGATGGGCAAATTGTTACAAGTATTTCTAATAAAACAAGTTATATTATAGCAGGAGAAAATATGGGTCTTTCTAAATTACAAAAAGCTCAGAATCTCAATGTTCCCATAATAGATGAAAAACAATTTATTCAAATGATTAATAATTGATTTAATGAAAAATCAGATAAAGAGGTTTATTCTTAATCTTATTTATAAGAGTGAATTAAAAAATAGACCCAAAAAAAAATTAAAAAAAGCTTTAAATACAACTCCAGTTATTGCTATCATTGTTGATTCAAGGCTAAATATAGGTGTGAATGATTTTAATTTTATTGCCGATATTTTTTCGATTTCAATAGATGACGTGAAATTTTTATGGTATAAATCTCCTATTTTTCACGATCACTCAAGTCATATGAGAATTGATATTGACGATATAAGTTTAACAGGGAAAATTAATGAAGAATTTAATTTATTTTTTGATCAACAATATGATCTTCTAATTAATGTGTATCAAAAAAATACAATTATTATGAAATTATTAAGTTTGAAAGTGAAATATCATTTTGCAATTGGATTTACTCCTGTTGATTTACAATTAAATGATATAGTTTTTAATTTTGACCCTCAAAACATTAATATTTTTCATATTGAAATGTCTAAATATTTAAAAATAATATATAAAGCATGAATTTTAAAGGTCATGGTGTAGCTGTTGTTACTCCTTTTGATAACAAAGGGAGTATTGACTTTAGTGCACTTGAAAAGCACATAAACAAACTGATTTTATCTAATGTAGATTATTTAGTTATTCTAGGAACCACTTCTGAGGTTGTTACTTTATCAATTTCAGAACAAATTGAAATTTCTGAATTTATAGTTCGAATAAATAATAATAGAGTTCCTTTAGTTATTGGTGTTGGGGGGAATGACACAAGATCAGTAATTGATAAACTAAATAAATTTAAATTATCTGATTTTCAATCTATTTTATCTGTTTGTCCTTATTATAATCTACCAACTCAATCTGGTTTGTTTGAGCATTTTAGTGAAATATCAAAAAATAGCCATATTCCATTGATTCTTTATAATGTTCCTTCTAGAACAGGTTCAAATATAAAGCCAAGTACCGTCTTTCAATTAATAAAAAAATATAATAATATTATTGGAATTAAAGAAGCAGGTGGTAAAAAAGATCAAATTAATGAGTTATTACATTTTTCTCCAAATAATTTTCAGATTGTGTCTGGTGATGATTTAACCGCCGTAGATTCAATTCTAAAAGGGGCGGTTGGTGTGATTTCTGTTATTGGAAATGCTTTACCAGTTGAATTCAGTCAAATAGTTAAATACTCAATGAATAAACAAATGAGAAAAGCTTTATCAAAACAAAGTGAACTTATAAATCTTATTAATTTAATTTTTGAAGAAGGAAATCCATCTGGGATTAAGGCTTTAATGAGTGAATTAGATATTTGCGAAAACAATTTAAG
>Ga0209501_10001317_pt1 | contig 27536 bp, 48 predicted proteins | sample ArcticOcean_MG_C_4_FD_187434 | JGI IMG/M metagenome (GOLD analysis project Ga0209501, IMG submission 187434) | Marine microbial communities from western Arctic Ocean - ArcticOcean_MG_CB4_134 (SPAdes) (version 2) | ecosystem: Environmental > Aquatic > Marine > Oceanic | place: Arctic Ocean...
TTGCAGCATTATATAAAGCAACCTCATCTTCCATATTGTCAAGCATCATATTAGTAGTATCAAAATATGTGGGGTCTACTATCTTTTTTCTAACACTTGAGAATACCCACAGTAAAAATTTAATTAGTTTTATATCATCTATCCACCCCTGCTCTAAAACATAGGCTGTGGATAGAAGAACATCCACCCCGCCCTCTTCTAGCTTAGGAAATGTGATTCTTTCGCTGAAGGGCCAAAAGGAGGATTTAAAAAGCCTAGAGAGAAGCCTTTTTTTCTTTCCGTCTAAGTTTCTGTGAAACATAGAGGATTTGAGTGAGGGGTGACTGTGGAGGTCAACCAATACTGCCTCATCGTGTAGTTTTTGCCAATCCATATTGTTGTCTTAAAATAAGGGTATGATAATTTTCCATAGAACTACAACTACGGCTGATGCTATAGTCACCCACTTTAGAGCGTGGGCTAAAGCAAGTAAAAGCTCTTTAAGGGGGCGAGGCTTATTCTTTAAAATCTCAAACTTTTCTTTGAGCTTTTCCTTCCTCTTATCCCAACCTTTAGTCTTGTCTTCCTTTTCTTTTGCCTCTGCCTTTTTTTCTTCTTCTTTTTTAATATTGGCTACCCTGTCGCGCCAAGTTTCTTCTTTCGCCATTTTAATTGCTCACTATCTATTTAAAAAATGCTTACCCACCACCCCGTAGAGATGCCAAGGAAGTATATACCAACACCTAAACCGATAGCCAATAAAGGCTTTCTCTTAAGTAAATCTAAAATTTTTGACATTTTAATGTCCCCCTAAAAAGTGTTACTTAGGACTAATTCTAATAAGAAACGGAAACTCGTTTATCTCGCCTTCCGTACTTTTTTCCTCATCCTTTTCGTCTTTCTTGCTCGATGACCCTTCAATTGGAAGCTCAAGTATATCGCTCAAACTCGGAACATCTGCATTGGTATCTAAAGCCCATAAAACATTATTCTTTTCTGCCCACGAATGCATCCTTCTTACAGGTACAATAAAATTAAAGCCTTCGCCTGCCCCCCTAACGAGCATGCCTACATATTTTCCGGTGTTATCGCCAGAGCGTTCGGACAAGAACACGCCGCCGCCACTAGAACCCGGAAATGCTGTTACTGTTGTTTGGTCAAATACAACACCCCCGCTGCTGCCAAGATTAAGCACCCTGCCTACCTTAGACATAATTCCACGGGTCATAGAATTAGCGCCCTGCTGTCCAAGCAGAGAGCCGACATGATACAGTTCTGTGCCGATTGGAGTAATTTTATCTCCCTCTAGGAAGAACTGGGCATCTACATCAATAAAGCTTCTTTTTCTTACCATCAACAAGGCTAAGTCTTCTCCATTATCAGCATCACTATATTTTATTACTTTGGCGTCCATTTTCAATTCACCAACTCGACGACCATTTTCTGTTAGTTCTTTAACTATTTGAGCGTCTTTGAATTCAACCAATCTTTTTTGTTGGCCGTTCACAATCACAGTTCTAACAGAGCGCAAGCTATCTATGACGTGTCCAGCAGTCCACACAAAATTAATTTTCTCAGTTGTGTTGGGGCCAGTTTTTACTTCTCTGGTTATGAGAACCCCAGAGCCTTCGCTAAAGCTAGCTTTAATGGTAACAGAAACCTTTTGCAGGTGTTCATAAAGGTCATTGGCCTTAACAATAGAGACCTGCAAAAAGAGACCTAAGAACATGACTACTACCATAAGCTTATTTTTCATTGTAAATCTTCCTGTCATTTTTAGTTTAGTCGTCTAGTTTCTTATCTATTCGTTCCAAAATATCTGCAATTCGCCTTTGGTCGCCAACTATTTGTGTCATTACACCCTGCATATCTTTTTGTATTTCAGCCCAGCTTCTTGGTACATATGCTAGGGGTGTACCGTCAGTGTCACATTTATCTAATATTTCGTATAAACTTTTCATCCAGTCCCTTTCTTCGTCAGTTAAGACAGATTTTTTAGGCATAGATTTTATAAGTAATACTTCAATAATTTTACCCAAAACCACCACAACAGCAACTATGGCAGCTAAAACGGGAACTTCTAAAATTGATTCGGGCATAGTTATTCATTCAAAAAAAATAGAGGAGGCGGGCAAGGCCCGCCGCCCCCAAAAGAATTAGCCAGTTTTCTGCTTGTAGTTATCTTGCTTGGGAAGCTTTCCCCCAAACATGTAAACTAATTCGCCTCTCAAGTCTCCATCAGAACTACGAACATTGCAAACAGCCGCATCAGCGGAATCCGCAGTATTGTCTGTAGTCTTTTTGAAGGTGTTGTTAAGGGCCGTTAGAATACCACCAACTGACGTTCCATCGTCTGTTACCTTGTCTGAAGCCGTTGCAAACCAATTGCTTCGGTCTCCAGCGATACCAAACTCACTAAAGCCACCATCTCTAATAGCCTCTGTGCCATAAGCACCATAAGACTTTTGGCGGTCACGATGAGCAGTACGGCTTGATGTGTCAGAACTAACAAAGCTAAGGATTGAACTTGTAACGTTGTTAATCTTGGTAGAATAACCTCTAATTAAAAACTGAGGGTCTGACGGCGCTGGCTGATATGCTAGCGTGCCTGAACCCTTGGCTGTTTGAACACCGGTTGTTGAAGCTGTACCAGTTAGAGCTATAACCTTAGCCCCATAACCTGATGACCAACCACTGTCTTCAGCAAAATCTCGTAAACTTTTAGATGTCCATACTGTTGCATCAGCATTTCCAGCATGAAGAATTGTGCCACCCTTGTTTTTCGAAGCGCCACTTGTAACTGCTTGCGTAGCCATTTTTATTACCTCATATTGATAAATGGCCCACTTTAGTCCTTATATTTCCTTGGTTTTATATTCCATATCCTAAGATATTATACACGGTTTTATATTAACCATGTTTCTTTTTTAGCTTTTCTACACCTTTTTGAACGTATTGTCTAGCGGTTTCTCTACTATAATTATTTTTTTCAGCAATTTCTTGAACCGTATATCCATAGACAAACTTCTGTTTTACTGCTACAGCAAGCTTTTCGGGCAAAGAATCAATCCAGTCTAAGGTTTCATAAACATTAGAATCCTCAGAGTCTCCATCTATAGAAAGATTTGTGGAAACTCTTCTAGACTTTTTATAGTCCGATAGCTGTCTTTTACACTCCCAATCAATGCAGTTATACAAAAAAGAGGTAAACTTTACATTTCTTTCGGGGTCAAAATTTCTTATTGCATCCCAAAGAGCAATAAGTTTGCATCTATGTAGGTCTTCAGACTGTATTCTGTTTAAGTATTTTTTGCAAACGTGGTTAATTATCTTTATATTGTCTTCATTTTTCAGAGCTTCTTCGAACTCCTTGTTCTTCACCTTGTTCATGCGGCTCCTCCGAGCTAATAATAATCCCCCCCGAAAAATCCCTAGCCAGCTTGAATATGGAGAGTTTCTTATTAAAGTCTTCATCCATAATATTTGAGCTAACATAATCATACTCCCCATTAGGAAATACAAAAATAGCCCAATGCTGCTCTAATTCTACCTGTGTTTTTATAGTTTCAATCATACCCTGCGTCTCTTCGCAAAGCATGTCTTCTTCTTCTTCTGGTATGCCTGTAAGAGTATTTTCAATTTTAACTCTGATACCATCCCAGCCATTAAAGGTAAACAGTTTTCCTGTACCAACAAAAAATCTATACCGACTTAGAATAGATAAAAGCTCTACGCCTTCCACCCGTTCTATTTCTGCTTTAATTTGGTTTGTAATTTCAAAATTGGTATACCCAATCCAACAGTCAAACTGCTTATCTGGCCTATTAATATCTTCGCTATGAAAGAACCCAACGGGGGTAGAAATCATATTAAATGGGTTCATTCCAAAATCCACGCCGCTAAGCAGTATGCTTGAGGCTGGCATTACTTCTTCTATAGTTTCGTCCACGTCGCTTTCTTCATATACCTCTTGACGTAGCTCCGGCTCTTTGGCCTGCCACTTTTCCCACGCTATTTTATCTTTTTTTGCTGGAGGCATATTTTTTACCCTTGATTGCTTGTGGTATTTATTTTTTGAGCTAAATCTGTAGGCTTAATCACTACCTCTGTTGCGAAACTATCAAGTATTCTTTTCTCAACCTTTTCCTTAAGGGCAGAAATTAAATTTTTTGCCGTGTCCTCTTTGTCTTCTTTAATTAGCTGTTCGGTTATAAATAAACAGGCAGCGTTGCTAAGCTCTCCAGAAAATATTTGAGAAAACATTTCTGCAAATTTATCTATATCACAAATGTCTTGGTCAAATTTGCAACCACAGTATATCTCCCCTTCAGAGTCAAGAGAAAATTTAATAAAAGCGGCTTCGGATTTTTCATAATCTTGGTTATGTTCTGGCATGCTGCCTTCCAATTATACCTAAGCTAATATGTTTTATGATTTCATTATAGTTAAAATCAAGCTTTTCCTCTTTACTTAACATGTCAAACATCGTAACCCAGCTACCGGCTTTATGTTTAATTTCATCAGGAATGATGGTGATATAGTTTAAGTATAGAACGCCCTTGTGGTTGACTATAGAACAAAAGTGTTTCTGGGGCCATTCTGGGTGGGTAATTAAATGCTTTTTTACTATACGATTTAATACCTGTTCCACTTTTTGTTCGTCATATAGAATGAGACTGGGAACGCCGCCCTTGTCTATGGTTAATATTTTGAAATTAACAGGGCTGTTGTCTTCTAAATTGTGAGCAACAATACCTAAGTTAACTATAACCTTATATCTTAGTGGCAACTGAATGTTCCTATTCCAAACTGAGACTAGATACTATTGCGTTTGCTGTATTTTCCCAAGAAAGTTTTTGAGCAGTTTCTATCCCGCCTTTATTTATCAAGCATTTTCCAGACTGTTTTTGTTCATGAACACTTCTCATGCTATTAGATATGTCCGTGATTTGCTCTTCTTCTATTTTAGCCCATCGTCCTTGGCCCTTAAACCACTTTCCGTCAAACGCATCTTCTTTGGCGTTGGTGTCTATTAGTAGAGAGTTAGAGCTAGTGCAAAATTCTGTGTGGGCGGAATAATTTGTGGCAATGATTTGCTTCCCACACGACATCATCTCAAGAGCTTCTAAATTCCACCCCTCTGCACGACTAGGAAAAACACCACAATCTGACTGGGCCATAATATTATACACTTCTTTATGCGTTTGCTGTCTTGGAATAATCCTAATCTTATTCCCCAGTGTAGAATTTTTATATAGGTCTTGCCACTCCCTATTTTCTTCTACATTATAGAAAGGGTTATGACACATCATCCATAGCTCCACATTGTCGTCCGCACTAAAAGCCTGATTAAACGCCTCAACTAATATGTCATGGCCTTTTCTTATTTCCCATTTTCCTACGTTTAAAAAAACCGTTTCTTCTCTAGTTGTTTCTGCTTGTGGGAATATATTACGGTCTACGCCTAAAGCTATTACGTCAACCTTGTCGGGGCTTTTTTTCGTAACATCTACCACAATCTTTTTAGCCCACTCGGAACAAACAAAGACTTTATCTATATTATTAAGATGGTGTGCCTCTTGAGGAGTAAAACTATCTAGTTCAAAAATAGGAAAACCTATCTTCGTACCCCTACCCACAAACTGACTCATATCGTGCTGATGCCATATTCTTAAACATGGAGCAGAGAAGTTGGGCAAGGAAGCATTAGCCGCACATTTCTGCAATGCAGCAGCGTCCTCTTGAGACACTTCGGGGTTCCCTATGGGCCACAAAGAAACATTTGCCACACGCGAAAGGGCTTTGGTTACATTTGCCCCTACCACCCCATACCCCAAGGTGTTAATGGGGGCTATGACATTTATGTCCATTTAATCTTTAATCCTTTTTGCCCAATAAGCAACGGTTGCTTTACTATAATCTTTTAGGGGCCCCTGTGTTTTTTGTAAAACTTCTTTAAGTACCTCCTCAGTAATATAGTGAAGGGAATTTATTCTTACTATAGGTAAGCCTTCAAAATAAGAGGTGGTGTTGCTATCTATTACTATTGGAATGCATCCGAGGTATAAGCACTCCCATATACGATGACAATCAACACCATTGCCTTCTGGGCAAAGGACAAAATGGTGCCGAGCCATTTCTTCTAAATATTCATTTTTAGAAAGCGTTGGTTCTTCCCTAACAGTTGTCCAAGGAAAATTGGCTTGAGAAAAATGCGCCTTAAGCTGCACTCGCTCGTTTGTGTACGTTTGCCAGTTTATATAAAGGAGAGAATCCTTTTCTATGTTTTTTTCTTTAACTTTGGCTATGGCTTGAGCATCACCCTCACCAATACCTATGGGAATCCCCACAATTCTATCATGCTTTAACATGGGATTAACTAGATACCATTTTTCAATGTTGGGGGGGATTTCATTGAAGGTTGATAGCGTAAATGAATAACACTTAACGGAATAAGCGTCGTGCGAGTCACAGTTGTCCTTATCGCATCTAGCAGGAATAAAAAGGTCTTTATACCCCATCTTTTCTATTTCATGGGAAACAAAAGGAATCCATTTTATCATATCTGAAGCAACAGAATGCTCTAACTGTTTTGCTAAACCAAAGTCGCTATAGGCACTTACTATGGTATATTTTCTATCTGTTTGTTTACACTTTTCAAAAAAATCTTTTATATGCTCAATGTTTACATAAACCAACCCGCCTTCTGGTAGAGTTTCTCCTGTGCGAAATTCTTTATCGCAAAGAGTATCTCTCCAAAATTTACAGTCTATCATTTCATTTGGGTTCATAGACACCTTCCTTCCAGAATATACTATTGTATTCTAATAGCCAGAAGAGCGGCTGTCAACAATAAAAAAGCCACAAAAGCCCCTTTAATACAAGAGAGCTAGTGTGGCTTGTTTTGTTTGGATATTTATTATTCGTCATTCTCAATGGGAACGCACTTACCATCTTTTTCCACATACCCGTCATTGCAATTAGGTGGGTATCCAGCATCTTTATCGGCATAAGATTCAGCGACCCTATTTAAAATATGGTCTGGCATAATTTCTCCTCTAGTTTGTTTTTTGAAAACTAAAATTCTTCCGTTTTTTTTATACACACCCTTTCTGGAATAATGAAAAAGCTCACCAGTTTTGGGGTCTTCGTATACAAAAATCGCCCCCGAAGACTTGTCCTTATTTTTCCATTGACTGTGACAAAACGCTACTCTTTGTTTGTTGTCAGGAAAAGTTTTTTTAGACTTTTCGTCAGACATACATCGACTAATAAACCCGTCTTGAGCTTCATCCTTTCTTGGAGATGGCATTGTTGTCTCTCTTTTAGTTAGATAACGTAGATATTTGTTAATAAGTACCGACTAAACCTGAAAACTACTCCCACACCCACAACTTTTTGTGGCATTAGGATTTTCAAAGGCAAAGCCACGTCTAGAAATATCGTCGCAGTAATCTAATACAGTTCCGTTTAAATAAATAGCACTTTTGTTATCTACAATAACATCCACGCCGTACTGATTATCCAGCGTGTCTTTTTGTTCGTCGTAATCGTTCGCTACTGTTAAATCATAGCTAAAGCCAGAACAGCCACCTCCTTGAACAGCAATTCTTAAATACTTTTCTTTAGTATCTTCAAGATACTTTTTAGCTTCTGCTGCTGCGGCCTCTGTTAATTTAATTAATAAAGACATTTTTATTTTCCGTATAGTTTCCTGACTTTTGAAATATCGTCTTTTTGTGGCTCTATTATGCTATGCCTGTAATAAGGAAACATTAGGGATGACTCATCCTTAGAATGACTAAGACCTAATAGATGTCCTATTTCGTGTGCGGCAACAGCCTGTAAAATAAAACCTTCTTCCTCTTTTTTAAGAGTCCAGTTTTCAGCCGTATCAAATTTTGTCATAAGCACGCCTGAAAAGCCTTTGTCTGTCGGACCATAAGCCCAAGCTAAAATGCCCCCCTTTTCCCCAAACCCTTCTTCTATTTTGTTTCCAACACTGATAACAATGTCAGCATTAAATATATTATCAATTTGTGTAAAAGACATGTCACAAACATCAGACCAAGACTTAAACGCTAGCTTAAATCGAGAATCCCAATCTGATTGAGACATCTCTGTTAGGTCTCTATTTAAGAAGAAATAGTTTAAGTGTTTTTTTTCCCACTTACTTGAATCTTTCTTTCGTAGAGGCTCTGCGTTTCCACATATATATGAGCCACTTTTGTTTTCTAACTCTTTTTTTGTAAGAACTTTAATAGGATACACGCTAAATACGCCCGCATATAAGAATTGTCTACGTTGCATGTCGCACCCCTTTCAAAGTATGCGACCATAGAAATCCTCCTTTATAAGGAAACCTTCCAAAATTATAAAATAGATTCCGTACCTGTTTCTATGAAATATCTAGGACGACCAGAAGTGTCTATTCTTTGCGTGTGTTGGTCAATACCAAAATGTTTGAGCATAGTGGCAGTAACGTTTTGTGGATTAACCGGACTTGTCTTTGGCTCTTCTGCTTTACTGGTTGACTCACCAATAACACGACCAGTTGGAAAATCTCCACCGGCTAGCATAAGCGGTGACAGTCTGGGCCAGTGGTCGCGGCCAGCGTTGGCGTTAATCTTATATGTGCGACCAAACTCCCCAGTTACTATTAGAAGAACATCTTTATTCATGCCCTTATTGTGTATGTCATTGATAAATGCTGATAAGGCTTTATCTAAAGGTGGTACTCTACCCTTTAACGCTGCCGAGATATTGCCGTGCATATCCCAGCCACCATATTGAATAGTAACAAACTTAGTGCCAGCCTCCGCAAGCCTGCGAGCCAAAAGTAACTGTTCCCCTATTCCTTTTCCATAACTCTCACGCATAGCGGGATGTTCTTTGTTAATATCAAAAGCCTCTGCTACCCTACCCAAAAGCATGCTATAAGACTGTTTGCGAAGGTCTGACCACGCATCAGCACCGCTGTCAACACCCTCTCTGAGCCTGTCTAGGCCGCTGAGAAGGTCTTGTTTGTCTAAGAACCTGTCTGAGGTGGTCTTTAATTGCAGATTTTTAACGCCCTCCCCACTAGACTCATAAGGCTTAGTGTAATTTCCTAGCCATGCCCCCTCATCAAAGCTAATTCTATTTACTCTAACATAGGCGGGCATACCACTAATAGGATGATTAGAACCATAGGATGATGATACTATAGACCCATAGGAGGGGTAATATGCGGGAGATTGTGGGGTATTATCTGTACTGTTATACCCAGTCATTACCCAGTGAGTTGCTGCGCGATGACTAGCGTTCCCATGCGCAAACGACCTTACTACAGACATTTTATCACCAACGCCCGCTAATCCAGTCCAGTCGCCACCAATAAGATAGTCACCTTTAGTCATTACGCTACCATTAATGCCACGGACATTATCTGGAGCATCTGGCTTGGGGTCAAATGTTTCTACTTGAGTAGCCCCACCACCAAGCCACACCCACACAACAGATTTATTATTGGGCAAAAGACAGAGGGCATCATCTGCATAGAGGTCAGATAGCCCGATAGCAGAGAGTCCTGCACCAATGCTTCCTATTCTCATGCAGTCTCTGCGATTAAAATGAAGGTCAAGCATTGAAAAGGTTACTCCTTCCTATGTCTATATTTTATATAAAATATTATACACTAAAATAATCACTTATTTCTTTTTTTAACGTTACCTATATAGTGTATTACAAAAGAGACAAAAATTAAAAGAAGAAGCCCCACAGAGTACGGGGCTAAATCCATGCCAGAGTTTGTCATAAAATCCCTTTAGTTTAATTCGTGGTTAAAATAATTGTTTTCTTCGTAGTCTTCATCGTCTTCTAAAGACACCTGCTCGTTAACCATCATCATATTCATAAACTGAGAAAACTCTTCGGAAGTCCATTGGGTTCCATCAGACTTGTGCATTACACTCTTAAGTGGACCTTCGTAGTTAGCTACCACTTCATAACGGCAGCACCTAACTTTTTGACATTCGGAATCTGTGGGTACTGAAACCACGTCTTTAGGATTAACCTTAACGATAACCACTCGGTCTTCATTGTATTCACACCGATAGCCTTCAACATATTCTATAGCCCCAACGTGCAGACCGTCACTACATCCCGTATTGCAATTGTCATCCACTTTTCGACGGTGCATTTCTACAACGCTTCCAATGCTATTATTAATTTCACCCGTCCATTTGTCAGTATAGTCTTTTCTTAAAGCTTTATAAGACAAAAAGCAACCGTCTTCAGTAATGGGTAGATTTTTGTGTTCAAGAAAAGTATACAATTCTTGTACAGCCCTGTTGGACGGGTTATTTAGGACATTCTCCAAGAATTTAAGCATGGGCTGAAACGGAAAACCATTTCGCATCATTGTCATAATGCGCGAGGTCAGTGAGTTATGAATAACCTCTTCTTGGTAGGACAAGATGCCATCCTTAATATCCACGTCTCCGTCAGTATAGTTCAGGATGGATGTGGGTATATCAATAAGAGCCTTAATGCCCTCCGGGTCATTGTTAACCAAGCACTCTTTAATAGACATATAGTTTGGGTGTTCGTGTCCAATACTATAGCTTTGATTGTCAATAACAACTGTCATTGTTCCATTGCCGCTAATGATATAGTTCATCTTAGTTCTCCAAAACGGGGACGGTGTTCTCGATAAGGTCAATATACTCTGAAATCATTTTAGCGTCATCTCTACCTATAGTGCGAGATGAAGACAAATTAGTAGTAAGCAGGTCAAGCATGGGGTATCTTTTCTCTATTCTTTCCTCTATTCCATCTAAGGGAAGATAGTCTTCCTCATGCTGTATTTTAAACATGAGGTAGTTAGCTAAGTAATGGGCCGCTTTGTATGCTTCTCGGTTAGCTTCTAACAACCTGTGCTTAGACACATATTGCTTGATAAGGTTTTCGGATTTAGTTTGTGCAACAATCATCTCTAGTGACTTGAAGTCCAATAAAGTTCCAGATGCCGCCCTTATATCCTTAAGCCGATTGGCCCATTTCTGTTCTACCATACAGGACTCAAGAATTTTGTTAACAAAGTCCTCAAGCATAACCCATTTGCTACTTACCTTCTTAAACTTTTTTTGCTTTAAAAGCGTAGCCTTAAATCCATAGATGGGGGTTTCTATTTTGTGACCCATATCCTCTAGCTTAGAAAGTATAGTTGATACGATACGGGGATGTTCATCACGTCCAAACTTGCTTCTATAATTGTATCTGAAAATTTCTACATAAATTCCACCAGATTCCAAGTCAACCTCTTCGTCAGACCAGTGGTCATTAGTGTTCCATCCCTTTTTATATACACACGCCTTGGAGCGAACACGACCTCTCCCGCTAGAATAAGTGTGAATAGCTTTTTCGAGAGTAGACACGTTTTTAAGTACAGATGGACGCATACCCATCTTTTCAAGGAAGTTCTTAATTACTTCGTCGCCTCCCCTTATAAGATAAATTTCCTTTCCACCGTTGCTTTCGACACAGGTTTTACACCTGCTGATTGCACCCCTGCCTAAATCGTCAAGATAAAACAGGATGTCTGTCTCGGAAGGAATTGCGCCTACACCTTTTTCGTTATGCACAGTTTCTCTCCACAATCCCTTGTGGAATCTTTGACAGTCTAAATCTTTGATTTCCCAAATTGGAATACTAGTGCTGTTATTTTCAAACATATTACAGTCACGCCACTTAACGTCGTTGGTATCAAACACTCCGCTAAGACTATTTAATATTTTATCTGATTTTTTTAATTCAGAATATAGAAGCCTAGCATCCCATAGTGTTTCACATGCTTCAAGTTTGGTTTCTAGTATTTTACCTATTTCGCCAATAATCCTATCAATCTTATTTAGAATATTTTTCTTAGTGTATTCATTATACGATAGAGATTCTCTTGAGGGGGTTACGCTTAAATCCCCAATATCAAAATGAATATCTATATTACCACGCAAAATATGTTGAATTGTTTTTTTGTCACTGTCAATACTATCAGCATTAATTGGATAGCATACATTCCCCATAATAGCGCAAGCACCCCAGCTATAATCACGACTATCCGAACCGTCGTGAATTGCCCAATCATCGCCTTCAATTAGGTAGCTAAGTTTTTTAATATCAATATCTGACCCGGTAATATTAGGCTTTACCGTAAAGAAACTATAAAGCTGCTTTGCTTCTTCTTTAAACTCAAAGTTATCATCTGAGTTAACAGGAAAGCTAACACGAAGACCATTTGACTCTTGTGTTTCTTGACTGGACAGTAGGGCAAATACAGGTTCTTCTTTTTCATTCTTGTACGCACTATAAACTTTATGTGTGCCGTTATAAAACGACTCAACACTAAAGCTATCATTGTAAGCAAACGGGGATTTACTACCCAGTCCCATACACCCTACAGAATTATTAGATTCAGTTCTATTAGAACGAAAATAAGTAGTATACAAGCTCATGCAATCTTCGTGAGACAAGCCAGTGCCAAAGTCTCTTATAGAGAAAAAAGGCTCCATGTCATTTGGTAGATGCACATTAAAAGGCTCGCCGGGATTTCCGTTATCTGTTTGGGCATCAAGAGCATTAGTAGATAGCTCTCGGATAACAGCGCGGACTTTATTAGAATATAGCCCGTCAGATAAGATAGAGAACGCTTTTGCGGTTGCTTCAATAGTGTACTGAGACTCTTCAAAATCTCTGCTACGTTCAATCTTGTTTTCTGAGTGGTTCAATTTCATTTTCAATCTCCAGCAAAGTTCAATTTATACTGTAGTATAAGGGGTGAAATCAAAAAGTCAAGATTTTTTTGGTTCGTTTTTTTTATTTTTGCAGGTGAACCGTATTTACCCATTGCATTGTTCTAACATCGGACCTCATAAACAGGCTATTAGTTTTAATATTTCCTGCTGTTCTCTTTACGCCTTTAAATATTGTTCCATCCGTAATTCCTGTTGCTGCGAATGCACTGGGGCCAGACACTAATCTTCCCATATGTAAAATATCCCCTATAGGAACCCATCTTTCTTCATCAGTAGAAAAGAACGGGTCTTCTCGGCCAGAAGAATTATTGTCATATATTTGGGCCTCCATCCCCCCGCCCAAACACTGTATTGCAGAAGCAGAGATAACTGCTTCAGGAGAACCTCCTATCCCATACACAAAATCAACATCGCTGGTCGGTAAACAGCTAGCAAGAGCGCCAACAATATCGCAGTCTTTTATAAGCTTCACTCTTACATTAAGCTCTCTTAGTCTATTTATAATTTTTTTGTGTCTGGGTCTATCTAAAACACACACCATTAATTCTGATGTTGATTTTCCAGTAGCCTCTGATACGAGTCTTAGATTTTCTTCTAGAGGATTGCGTAAAGAAAGCTCAACCTTGTCTTTAATTTTTTTTCCATACGCTATCCTGTTCATGTAATAATATTCAGTATAGAACATGGAAGACGGACAGCCCACAGACATAACAGACACAGCTTCTGGGCCAGAAGTAACTGTTTGCGTTGTTCCTTCGATTGGGTCAACAGAAATGTCTAGCCAGCGTGGTTCTTTTGTGCCGTAGCGTAATCTATAAGTGGTGCCATTGCTTTCCCACACTTTAGCCTTTTTGCCTACAGTTTCACCTTTAAACAAGCCAAAAGACTTGTCTTTTTCCCCCTCCCCCATGATAACTTTTCCAGCAATCTCTATTTCACTGTTAAGTTTTTTACGCATTGCTTCAGTAGCGGCTTTGTCAGCAAGCTCTTTTTCTCCAGAGCCTATCCATCGAGACGCTGCAATAGCAGCCGCTTCTGTAGCTTCTATTATGTCGGAAGTTATTTTCACACTAATTATTTGTCTAGCGGCCAAAACACATGGCCGCACAAAACACCTATGGTGAATGGTATGATGGGGTGTTCTGTAGAAATGGTGTACAAAGAAAAGCTAATGGTGGCATTTAAATCCTTTGCAAAAAACATTACTATACTATCCCAAATAAATATAACTACAAAAACTAATATTATAAGGAACTTAGTAACGTTGAGCCATTCCATTATTTTAACCTGCTAACTTTTACAAAGGTGGTTCTTTTACTTAAATCTTTAAGCCTCTTAGCGCCAACATAAGCGCACGCACTTCTTACGCCCCCAAGAATCTCATGTATCACATCCTTGACCGGACCTTTATATGGAATCCTTTTTAACTCCCCTTCCGAAGCCCTATATTCCGCAACTCCTCCGTTATACTTATTCATGGCCGCCGAACTTGACATACCATAAAACTTCATATATGTTTTCTTTTTGCCCCCGCCAATTTTTCTCGCAACATTTGAACTATATTCCCACTCGCCGTCACACTCATCCGTTGCACTAAGCAGGCCGCCTAACATGCAAAAATCCGCCCCCCCACCAAATGCCTTTACAACATCCCCCGGAGTTTTACATCCTCCGTCTGAACAAATATGAGCATTAAGCCCGTGTGCGGCGTCGGCACACTCTATGACGGCAGACAGTTGTGGGTATCCTACTCCTGCTATCAATCTAGTAGTACATACACTTCCCGACCCAATACCTATTTTAACTATATCCGCCCCGCCTTGCAAGATTAATTCTTGAACTATTTCTGGAGAACAAACATTGCCAACCATCAGTATTGCTTTTGGGAATTGATTTCTTATTTCAGCGACCCTATTTACAAAATAGTCTGTGTAGCCATTAGCAACATCTATACAAATATTATTAATAGAAACCCTACTAGAAACTTCATTTAGTTTAGCTCTGTCTTTTTTGCCTGTACCGAGAGTATAGAATAAATAATTTGAATCCTCGCGCTGGCTTATAAAGTCACAAAGCTCATCTATTGGGTAGTGTTTGTGTAGACACGTTGAAATATTATGCTTAGCAAGACTGTCTGCCATAGCAAATGTTCCGGTAGTATCCATGTTTGCCGCGAAGACTGGAACCCCAGACCACTCTTGATTTGAATTTCTAAACTTAAATGTTCTAACAACATCTACTTCTTTTCTACTAGCCGCAGCAGACCTCTGCGGTCTTATTAAGACATCATCAAAATCTAGCTTTGTATCCTCTATAATTCTCACTATATTTCTCCAGAACTTTTATGTAGCTCATATATAAAAGCTATGTTAGCTATAGCATAAGATATGAACACTACAGACAAGCCAATCCTGCCCTTTTTATAGGAGTCGTAAGCAGCCACGCCATAACAAAGTATTGTTACAGATAATCCTATGATACCCATTTTATTCTCTTACCTCCTTATTCTTTTTCCACGCACCCGACATAGTAGAGGGCTCTACCTCAAGACTTGCGGCCTTGTTTAATAAAGCGCTTAAGTCTTTAGGAAAACAGGTTCCACCAAAGCCTTTCTTGCCGTCTGGGCCGGGAACTTTCCAATGAGAGTCTCCTAGTCTTTTATCCATAACGGCAAGCTGGATAACTTTGTTATAGGAAATATCTAGCTTTTCGCATACTTGACTAAGCTCGTTAGCGAGAGACACTTTTACAGCAAGGTGGATGTTGGTGATATATTTGACCATTTCTGCTACGGTAGAAACAGTTTCCCAGACCGGAACTTCGGGGTATGCTGTTTGGTAACAATTAACTACAGGCTCTAAAGAATCTTGACTGCCCCCCAAAATTATTCTGTCCTGATTCTTAAAGTCTTCAACAGCATTAGCCTCTGTTAAAAATTCAGGATTAAAACAGATATTACAGTGGGGATACTGCTCTGCTAACCCCTGCGTCGTTCCCGGCACAACTGTAGACTTAATAACTACTGTTGGTTTGTAATCAAGCGAAGCGGCCTCTTCGTTAATTAATTCTATAACGCCCTCTACAATTGATGTATTACAACTTCCGTCTGGAGACATGGGCGTTGGAACACAAATAAAGACAGGGCCGTCGGCTTTTTGAGCCACCTCTGACACACTACTACAATTACCTTTTCCGTTGATGTCATAGCAAAGGACTTCAAACACATGACTCATCCCCTCCTTTACGGCAGTACCAACAGCGCCGCATCCTATTAGACCTATTTTTTTCACTGTTTTCCCCTAAGTCGTTTCATATGTGTTCTGGTAAGTTTTTTCGTGTCTACTACCCTAAAATCTTTTTCACAACAATCAGGGTTGTTCCATCTTGCTTCCAATAAACACATATCGGCTGCTTCTAGGTCATTACTCGCCATAACTTCTGATTGAGTTAAGATTCCGCCTACGTCTATAGTAATTTTATACTTATCCATTTTAATCGTCGTCGTGTAGTGCCGGATTGTATAAGTCAGAAAGCATTTTAAGACTTACTTTAAGTGAACTGTTACTGGTGTGCTTGCCAACCTCGCTATCAAGCCTTTTAGTAAGCTCCTTTGCCACTTTCGGCCCGATATAATCATTTACTATTCTAAATATATTTGCTGCCTCTTCTTTGCTAGTTGGCATTGCGTTTCGCCTCCTTTAATCTGTCTACATAAAACTCTTTAAAGTACGCCCCGTTTACTCCGGGCATTTCCGGTGTAGTTCTAACGACCTCTTCGTATATTTTTATACACTCTGGGCAAGCAAACCCCTCTTCGTTTGAGGTGTGAGAGTCATAATGATTGTTCCTAATAGACATATTCATTATTGTTCTAATATGAGAGCTTTGCGCCTCCAGAATGGTATAAATATTCTTTACTTCCTCTTCTATACTTAGAGGATTCTCCAACTGTTTCTTTAATCTTTTATTTTCATTAATCAGGTTTACAGAACAACACGCAAAAAACGCCGACAGTACAAATAGGAAAAAAAGAATAGCCCAGACTGCTTTTGGTGTTTTTACTTGTTGGTTCATGTTAAACCTTGCATAATATGGTTAGAGCGTTAAGAACTATCCATAGGGCATTGTAATTAAAGAATTAAATAAGCTGGAATCAAACAAATGTATAATTAATCAAAAGCACCCAACTGGGGAATCGAACCCTATCCTCCATCCTGCTTCGTTTCGGAATCAGCTTAGAAGGCTGATGCAGGCGACAGTCGGGCGGAATCATAGACAATCTATAACCTTTTCCGTATCTATTATGTGTTCGTTTGTGTCAATTACAAATGGCGCCCTGTCGCTTACGAATCCTCTTTCGCTAACAACAAACTTTTCCCCCAAGGAAAACTTTTCTAGATTTTCAGAACACTTATGCAACATGGAGAACATTGCTTTGGTGCATGCCTCAAAGGGACTCTCTGCTACTAAAACAACCTTTAAGTCTTCACTTTCAACGTAATACTTGGCCATTAACTGTCCTTAACCTTTCTCAACGGTACGGGTATTTCTCTTTGTCCGTACTGCATTTTGTCTAGAATTTTTTGAACCTTAGCCTCTTCCCTTATGTTTATTCTTTTTTTTAAAACCTTTTCGCGCTTAGCTTTTTCTCTAGATTTTTGTTTCTTAAACTTCTTTCTATTTTGGTAATCAGACACTATACTGTAACACTCTTTGCTAAATTTCTAGGCTTGTCTATATCGCACCCTCTAATAAGAGCAACACAATAGGCCAACATTTGACCCGCTACTACAGAAACTAAGGGTTGCAATTCGGGCTTAGTTCCTCTAGGCAATTCTATTATCCAGTCTGCCTCTACGTCTTGGCAATTTGTAAATACTAAAATGTTGCCTTTTCTGGATTTTATTTCATCCATATTTTGTAATATTTGTTCTTTATTGGGGTCGCTGTCCATATAAAAGAATATGCTTGGCGTATTTGAATCCACAAGGGCTATTGGCCCATGCTTCATTTCTGCCGCAGGCATAGCCTCTGCGTGAACATAGGCAACCTCTTTTAGCTTTAGGGCGACCTCTAAGGCAATAGGGTAGTGATACCCAGAACCAAGGACTAAGAAATTGTTATATTTTCCTATCTGTTGGGCCACTTCGTTTATGTCTGAGCGACACGCGATAACTTCCGCTATGTCTCGCTTTAACTGAGGGCATAAAGACCATTTACCCGATTTATAATACTCTGCTAACTGGTATAGACTTAAGGAAGTCTTAAAAAACGTTTTAGTTGCTGCCACCCCAATCTCCGGGCCGGCATTTATATTATTGTTATATCTACAAACAGTAGTCAATGTAGAATAGTCAGAGTTGTGAAAAGATACGAGTTTTTCGCCAGCGTTGGTTAGTCTTTTGGCGGCAGATAGCGTGTCTTTAGTTTCACCGCTTTGGCTTATCGCAACATGCATGGTTTCAGGGGTTATTAGCGGACTCTTTTGCACCTCACTAGCATACTCAACTGTGGTTGGTATGTGGGCTATATTTTCCAAGAAGCATTTTCCTAGAAGACCAGCGTAATAGCTGCTTCCACAGGCCACTATTTTAATATTGGCTTCACGCAACCAAGGAAGCTGAAATTCCTGCCGGTCATAATCAGACTGAACAGATTGCTCATTTATTTCCTTCATCATGTAATGAGTAAATCCATCTTTTTCTGCTGTACTTTCTGGAACCTCTATTTCCTGCCCTTTTATTAATTGTTCCATTGTGTCAGTGCCGCCCAGTCTTACCCATTGCATACTGTTAAGCCGATAACATGTTTTAGTATAACCGGCCAGAGCCTTTACGTCACTGGCAATATAAAGACCTCCATTTTTGTCTATACCAGCTACCAGTGGGGAACCATCTGAATAAGCCCAAATAGTTCCAGTAAAAGCATCGTCGGTTACTAGAACGGACCCAACCTCCCCCTCTATTTGGGAAAAGGCTTTGGGAATATTTGCTACGCCGTTTACGCCTATTAGGTGTGCCAATACTTCTGAGTCTGTTTCAGACTTAAAGTGATGCCCCGAAGACTCAAGCTTTTTCTTGATATCTTTATAATTACTAATAACACCATTATGAACTATCGTAATCTTACCATATTGATGTGGGTGGGCATTAATTTCGTTTACTTCACCAGACGTAGCCCATCTAGTATGAGCTATTCCAGTAGTACCGTAAACATCTTTCTCGAAAGATTCTACATCTATATTGCCAGTAGACTTGTGGATATATTCGGGCTGTAGAAACACCCCATAGCTATCGTATCCTCGATACTCTAACCTTTTGATTCCGTTTAACAAGAAAGGAATCGCGTTTTCGTTACCTGTATATCCTACTATTCCGCACATAATTTAAGTGGAGGCGTCGGGTAATGCTCCCGATTCTTGCCTTGCTTTCATAATAACGTCTACATTGTTAGTACATTGTTATCACACAATGAACAAAGCTATCCGATTATCGGAGTCAGGTTAATTATAACCATCAGGAAATATTTAATTCAAGTATTCCATCTCTATCCGAGTTATCGGAGTCAACACAATTGGGTAAAAAGGTTTGTGTAACCCCCGCAGCTAAGCTGCAATTGCTAAATTAGATTCGGCAATTAAAAGATTTAGTCAAGTTTTATAGCAGCCTCTTGACTAACTGCTCAATGCAATTAAAACTTCCACAATCAATCGATACTAATTCGCCCCCTTATTCCCATTCCCAGCCAGCACCCTCGATTACCAATTCAGTATCGAAGGAAATCTCTGGTTTACTTTCAAAGCCTTTTCTGTTTACATCAAACTCATGTGCGACAGTCTTTCTGCCGCTGATACTATCAATAGCTTTACAGCAAGCGTCAAAGGGATTGTCTGCTAATAGAACCACTTTTAGCTCACCGGATTTTACATAAAATTTAGACATGTTATTATACACCACTCGCTACTAGCTTACACATTTTAATAGTTTGACTAAAATTCTATTTCTTTAGCAATATTATTGTATTCAGTGTGTTCTAAGTCAGAAATAGTTTCTCCGTTTAGCTTAGGAGATAAAGACCATATGTAGAAACATTCAGCATTTCTCATACTGTCCAATCTCCACGAAAGCCAAGAAACTTTCGCGTTGGGCTTAGCTTTAGGGTGTCCCAAAAGCCTTGCTCTTATGTCTTTAGATGAGCCTACATAAACGATTTCTCCATGCTCCCATAGAAAATATATACCCGAACAACATGGGTCAACGTTCGTGTGTGTAATCGGGAATTTTAAATCACATACCCCACCTATTGTGGTGTTATCTAGCACTTCTTGTACGGTATATATTGCGTTTGGTGGTGGAGGCATGTTGTGTTTTAATACCAAGTCTCTTTTACAGCTTACAAGTCTTAGTATTTCAACCGTCTTTTCTATATCAGAAATATTTCTCTTTGCTCTCCATCCTGCATCACACCCTGAACACAGTGAGTGTTCTTCTGTGGAAAACATATCTGTTGGTATAATCTCGGTTTTTGACATATTTTTTTACAATTAAAACTGTAGCAAGTGCAATACGGGTATGTGGAATTGAACCACACGGACACCATCAGCTTTTATTTAAAGTCCCGCAGGCTTATAAGACCTGCTGCCGCAATACCCGCAATTCGGTAGACTACTTCTTTTTGCCCACTATCACATAGTTAGGCCATTCGGAAACGGGGAACTCATCTAATACGTCTACATCAAAGTCTTTCTCTACCTTTTTTATAAAGTCAGACTTTCTTGGTTCTGCATGTAAGTTCATTAGTAGGTATATGTTTTCTGAATTAAGAAGGTATCGTTGGTAATAATAATCTATTCCAGCGTCATCCATTTCGGACAAACAAAACTCACTAATACACAGGTCATATTTAATAGCGTCTTGGTGCATACGAAACTCATCTCTCCTATTGTGAGAATATGTTTGTATGTTTTGCATGCCAGAATTGAACGATATGCTTTTGTGCATACCAATTCTATCAAGATATTTTCTTACTAGTGTTATTACGTTGTCTAAGTCTACTAAGTGGTAATTAATCAAGTCATAGTAGGTGTGAAGCATGTAGCACAGGCCGCCATACCCCACACCAATCTCTACCACTTCTTTACCATTCAAAGAACCAAAGTGTGTTTTTATATCACATACAGTATGAAGGTATCGTAGTGTACTAGGAGAGATAGGGCCGCTATCCGACCCCCAAAGCTCTGGCTCACCAACGGTGTCATTAGTCTTGAACTCTTCCAAGCGGTTAAATATAGACGGGAAATTATCCCTTATATTGTTATACCACTCTTCCGCCTGCCAATCTCTAGCCATTCCCACGATGGAGTTGTAATGAGGATGACTTTTAAACCCAGCAAACAACTCTTCACTCACAAGAAAATTGTTTACTGCGTTAGAATAACCCAAGGCGATTCCCGGCTCAACCGTCCACATATCTGCTCTCCTAAAAAAAAGACAACCAACCCCTACCAGCGTTATACTGATAGAGGCTGGTGTCTAAAGGCTTATTCGTTTTCTTTTTCGTTAAAGAGATTCTCTACTTTTTTATTGAACTCTTCAATGCTATTACTCACACTAGGTAAAGACCCGCCAAGCTGTCTGTCAAAATCAGGAATAAGTATAGCACCATCTTTAAGGGGTCGCTTTTCAACTAACTCTGGATGTTCAGGCCATACATCTTTCATAGCCGCACGATACCCCTGTTCGTATTGCATTTCGGCTACATAATCATTTTGGACTAAACCATGAGTATATCCCTCATGCCACAAAGAAGAAAAGTCTTCCTCATTCCGAAGAAAGGCAGTCACCCCTTCCATTCTACCCTGTTGAACAAGCGTGTCGTCAACCTTGCTATGAAGGTTGGACATTTGTTGATACAGAAGCTCATTAGTCCACTCGGTATTAACCTTAGAACGCATTTCTTCAAGCTCAACAATTCCGGTAAGCCTAGAAATCTCTCTATTGAGACTGACGAGGTAGTTAATAGTCGTAAAAACTAACAGAACGGAACACAAAACAACAATTTTCTTAGTATAGTTACTCATCAAAGGTTTTCCTTGGTATAGCAAAGGGAAAGTTAGTGTTGATTAAAGGGTTTTACTCTTGAAATAAATGTTAAGGGTTTAGTTAAGATTAACTTAATTTTCCGACCACCCAACCCAGTGTAAGGATTTGGTTGCCAATTGTCAACGGTATAAATTGAGAATTCTCTGCCTACGAAGCGGGAGGGATAAGCTAATACACAGATGGGATAAAAAGATGCTGCAATAGGTCGTCACCCACGCAGCACCTAGAAGGAACAGTTCAAGCGTTCACGCCAAGTGCCTGCTTCATTCTGCCGCGAAGCACTTGGTAGTTTCCTCTGTTTGAGGAGGCTTTACTTGCGTTCACTACATTCGTGGCTAAGGTTGTGCTTACTGAAAGGTTTTCAGCCGCAGACCTTTGACCTCTTTTGGTGTCCCTATATGTACCATTTCTGGTAAATCGGCATAAGGCAGTTAAAGGACTAAAAGCCCTTCCCCTGTCATCGCCATTCCTAGCGACACCTACGATATTGTTCTTTCTGTCTACAGACCAGTTGTAAGCCTTAGTGGTTCTAGACAGGGCTAAGATAAATCTTGTCTCATTCATTTTAATTCTCCAAAAAGTGTTCCATCCTATAGGTATTCTAAATTATCCGTGACGGTTTGGCAAAAAATTCGGACCGATTTTTAAAAAGCAGCAATAGCCCCCCTGCCGCCAAACATAACATAGTATAACACAAATACCTGAGCAATAAAAACCGATAAAATACAAACCCAAGCCCATTTTCTTTTTACCACATACAGTAAAGATAAGGCTCCAAGAGAAAGTATAGTCCCCGCAAATTTAGCCCCAACAAAGATAGATATGTCGCCGTTATCTAGGTTTATAAGCCATACCCCTATTGGGTTTTCTTCTATGGAGTGTATAACGCTTCTATTTTTAACTAACCAAAATGTATCATACGCAGACATAAATCCAATGCAAAGCCATAAGATACTATATAAGATAATCTGTCGTTTTAATAACATGGTTAATTATCCATATACTTTTGAAAATGTAAAAAATCTCCACCTATTGTAGTCATTAACATCTTCCGAAACATTTACATGCTCCAAGTATTCCATAACTTCTTTCCAGCTACCAAAAACCATTTGGTGAGGCACGACACCAAACATCCAGTTTGGCAAAAATTCCTTGCCCTGTTTACATCGAATTATTACTGGTTTTTTTTGAGATATAGCCACAAACGCTTCGTGATAAGAACCGCATAAATGAATATCTAAATCTAGGTTCATTACCACAAAATGAGCTGTATCAACCATCCGTAAGTCTACTGAACAAATTGGCTTCATTATCTCCGATACTTTGGCAAACTTGTTGTCTGTCTTTAAGGACTCAAGCCTTTCTCTAGTTCCTTCATCTTCTGGGGCAAAGTCACTTGGCTTGTCGCAAGGATTAAACACCCCAACCCCTAGCTGTTTAAGCTCCTTAGAAATTCTTTCTCTCCACTCAACCCCCCCGTCTGGAACCCTATCCATAGGTCCACATAAATAGCATGTCATGCCTTTAAGCCTATTCACGTTTCATTCTCCTTTGCATCTTTTCAACAGCCTTGCCTATTGTATAACTAACTGCCTGCTTACAGATACCCTCTTCTTCGGCAATATTAACCATGTTTTTTCCGCCCATATATTTCCTGATATAGGATTCCTGCTTTTCACTAAGACTGCTATTGGAAATGATGTTTTCTACATCAATTTCTGTACCACTAGGCTTACTAGCAACTATATGAATAAACTCTTGCTCCTTATTCGACCCTGAATTACCCATAATTGCATTAAGGGAAACCTCTTTTTTCTTTGCTCTATTAGAGATAATATTTTTTAGGGCGTATCTAGCCCTAGTTATTCTCCAAGTAGACTGTTTAGCTCCTCTACTTGGGTCGTATGTTTGGTCTGCAACCATCATATAGTAAGCAACCACGCCTACGTTGTCGTGGTCATTAATCATCCAAGACTGACCCCACTTACCTATTACTGCCTTGGCTTGTTCAAGATACCAATATAAGCTGTATTCAGGGTTTTGCATTTACAATCCTTTCAAACTCTTTGTGGCTGAAGTGTTTTTCCGTAATTACTTCTTCCGCATCAATAACGCTTTCTTGCTTTACCAGCTTAAAAGCAACGCCATTCTTGTCTATCAAAAACTTCCTCTTTATATCTCCCTCTTCTTCTATTGTTATCTGAACGCTATCTTTGATTCCGTCTTTTATATCAAACGTTTTTCTGAAAAGAGTTGCGTTTATATTTTTCCAGTATTCTATCTTCACTTTTTTTGTTATTCTTAGCTTTAAGAATTTCTTTTTTGAATAGGGAAATAAACTTTTCTGATGAATCTACTTTAACGGTTTTTTTGTTTATCTTTATTGTGTCATACACAAGGGCGTGATTTTTAACGTACTGTATTTGAACAATATTTTCGCCCCTAGAGAATATAAGTGAGTCGGGCGTTTTGTTTTCTACAAAGCTATCAAAAGCATTTTTAATTGCAGAAATTAATTCCTCTCTACTTATATCATACTTTATATATTTTATCATGCTAAGCTAGTCATATACGGAATAAGAAAAGCAGGCCATCCATAAAAACATTTCCGTTGTATAGCTGGGAGAAAAGTTGTTCATTACCGCCGCAACTAATCCGGCAAACATAAATATATTTCCGAACTTAGGTCTTGCTCTAACCATTTTTCTTTATAACCCGTATTTTATGAGGTTCGTTATATCTAGACAGGTTTTTGTCATAATGCACTTCGCCCATGTAAATATATTCCCTATAGTTTGATTTTCTGTGTCCATGCTTGGACACCTGATACCCAGCTATACCACAAGCTCTTGGTCCCTCATCGTAGATTTCAATAATTTCAAACAGACCCTTAAAGCCTAGCATTAACCTTTCGTCTGGTTTATTCCTGCCTACAAAATACGGACCATGACCAGACACGCACTTTATTATATCCCCCTTGTTTAAATCTCGCCAGTTTGCTGCATCAATTTCTTGCTGCTTTTTCTTTGGGGTATAGAATTGGTAGCCACAGTCGCACTTGCTGGCTCTAGCATGAATCTGACAGCCACACTCAGAGCAGGACTTGGTTGGCGCATTCCTCTTTTTTAGAATTTTAGGGGTAGACTTTTTATTCATGGCCTCAAATGCTTTTTTTATCTGAGCTATCTGGTTCATTTTTAAAGTCCTTAACGCTTGGCATTAGTTCTTCAAAGTTAGGTAGGTCAAAAGGAGATACCCCCTCTTCCACTTCCCATAATTCATGGGAGTTTCTTCTTCCGTCTATAGGGTGTTCATAAGTACAAATTCTATGATACTCTGGCTCCATTTCGTCATATAACTCTTTTAGTTTTTCCACCCTTTGTTTCATGTATTTTTCAAGCTGAGGGAGCCTAATTAAAGAACGCTTGGGCTTATCAGATTGGTGTTCAAAAATATTTAACGAATTAACTTCTGGGCTATAGTCAAAGCTCACGCTCAACTCCTTAATAGGGCCATTTTTCTGCCATAGTTTTATTAATGTGGCCGTCTTCTCCAATATCAACTAACCAACGACCATACTTTCCGGTCTTATGTGTAGTTACTACAACACGCCCCTCGTCATCCATGTTGTCTATGATTAATGTTTTAAGCATCTCGGTAGCAAAGGCGTAATCCTCACGCCCTCTCTCTGGCGTGTCAACTTCTAGTAGCCTACATCTAACATGGGCAGTTAACCTGAAACCCAAGTCTATCTCAAAGTCTACGGTGTCTCCGTCTACACACCTAACTAATTTTGCTTTATAAGTATACATTAACTTCTCCACTTAAACCCTGTTTTCACATCTGTTTGTGCGGCTTCTTTTGTTTTATAGTAATCGCTAAACCTGTCATGATTACCACACCCCTCACAAACCCTGCCTATATAATATCCATCAGAGTCATTGCATATATCGCATCTTTCTTCTCCGGCGTAAAACTCTTTATTGCATTTAATACATTTCATTTATAAAGGCCATTCTGGAATTTCTGGCTCTCGCCTTCCCTCTTGCAACACTTTCCACTGTCCTGACGAAAAATGTGTTATCCTAGTTAATTGTTCTAACTCATCTTTCAGCTTCTCTCTTTTTTCTCCAAACTTTAAGATTTCACCTTCATTACCCTTTTGTGCAAACAAAACCTTTATTCCTCTTTCTGTTTTTCTTATCTGATAGTCTAAACTGGAAATCTGAAGCTCTGTTATTTTGTCCATATAGATAAAACCAGCTATCCACAATCACTACGAGGGGTTCTATGTTTGTTAGTGGCTTCTGTCATCCACTCAATCATGTCCTTGTTCATATTTGCCCACGACTCCACATCGGGGTGCATACGGAGCCATCTCTGGCCGTCAATATCTATTATATCGTCACCATTACCAGACTTCTCTACTAATTCATCGTATTTTTTTGCCTTTTCTTTATTATTCATCCTTGTCCTCCAAGATTGAAACAAAAACCATCCTTGAGCAAGAAGGACATCTTCCCATGCTTCCTATTAATATGCAAGGCAGTTTCATTTTATGCCTACATTTAGGACAGGAGAATAAAAACTTACCATCTGGGTTAGGTCTATAGTAGAAGTTGCCATCTTCCCCTATTAGCTGCTCTATCATGTCTAGATTTACCATAACTTCAAGCTGGGCAGATACCGCATCCATTAATTCTTCTTCACTCATCTTGTCCCAACCGTTTTGTTTCATCATCCTTTTTATTTTCTTACTTAGCCCGTCTTCCTTCTCGTTATCATCCATTGTTTATTTTCTATTTTACCACACATGCCGTAAATGTCAAGCAATTTGTTTAATTTTTGATTTGGATATTTTTAATTACTTACACAAAGCCACATGACTTCCCAAATTTTTGACATCGTAAATACTACGCCATACAGCATAGCGCAGCCCGTGGCAGACCAACCAACAGCTACGACCATCTTGTTAAAGTGTTCTTTAATGTCCATCTTTTTTCTTTTCATATTAAACCAAAAGCCATAAAAATCAGAATCGTTGTTAAAATTCCTGCGAACACGCACGTACTAATTATTCCAAAATGATTAGAACTTATTAGCCCAGCATGTTTTTTAGAAATACTGTATTTATAAAATTCGTATTTATTTTTTTTAAAAATGACATCTATTCCTTTTTAATGGTCCTTTTTCCAACGTAATAAAACGTAAGCACCAAAACAATAGTCATAATTAATGAAACTATCATTACTCACCCCTTTCCGTGTTTACATATATGGGGGTTCTTTTCCCAACATGGGCTTGAAATGTATTGTATTCTAAATACTCCCACGCTTCTGCATAATCCATTTCTTCTTGTGTCACTAGGCTTGATGCCATTTTTTCGACATCATAAACAACCCTGTAGGTTGAGCCAAGACTAACGCCCATGATTGCTTCGTCAAACCCGTCTGCAAACAAGAGTTCTTTGTCGTTATACTGTCTAGACAGCCTATCTCTTATGCTCATTAAACCCCTCCTTCCATTGACGCTTTTCGCTATCCCACCACTTCTTATACTTCTCTGAAATAGCTTTAATTTTTTCATTAAGCATCTTGAGATGCTCTTTAAATTCCTTTATCTCCCCCTCATTGACCTTGGGGGCTTTATATTTAGCTTTCTTTTT
>Ga0209501_10001321_pt1 | contig 27456 bp, 37 predicted proteins | sample ArcticOcean_MG_C_4_FD_187434 | JGI IMG/M metagenome (GOLD analysis project Ga0209501, IMG submission 187434) | Marine microbial communities from western Arctic Ocean - ArcticOcean_MG_CB4_134 (SPAdes) (version 2) | ecosystem: Environmental > Aquatic > Marine > Oceanic | place: Arctic Ocean...
CTCTATGGTGTCTTCAGGTCTACGATTGACCTGATTACTTATTCGTTGCTTACGGGTGCCTTCTCTCGGTCGATGTGTCAAAACTATGGCACCAATCATCGCGACAAGAAGGATAATTCCTGCTGCCTGAAAAAAATAAACATATTTAGTATAAATAATGTTTCCTAATGCTTCGGTATTTGCGATGTCTGATGGAACTGGAATTGGTGCAGCAAACCTTTCAGAAACCTCGGGTGAGATTACGAACCCTCCGGCAATCACTGCAAGCTCCATTAACAGAACTAAACCCACTATTCCCCCTAACGGTAGATATTGTAAAAAACCTTGCCGAAGTTCTGCTATATTTACATCTAACATCATTACAACAAACATAAATAATACAGCAACGGCTCCCACATAGACGACGACCATGACCATAGCTAGAAACTCCGCTCCCAGAAGCACAAACAATCCAGCGGAGTTAAAGAAAGCTAAAATAAGAAAAAGAACCGAATGAATGGGATTCCTAGCTGAAATTACCATCACAGCCGCCACTATTGTGATAATAGAAAACAAATAAAAAGCGAGTGTTTGTATTATCATTTGGCTGTCCAAAAATGCAGTTTTATTTTCTTCATATCTAAATATTTTACCTGTATGGCGCATCTGCCCGTATACAAGCAGCTAATTCGGTTTCCCATCGATCGCCATTGGCTAAGAGCTTATCTTTATCATAGAGCAATTCTTCACGCGTTTCTGTTGCAAATTCAAAATTTGGTCCCTCTACAATGGCATCAACCGGACAGGCTTCCTGGCAAAAACCACAATAAATACATTTCACCATATCAATATCGTAGCGAGTTGTTCTCCTACTTCCATCTGAACGCGGTTCTGCCTCAATGGTAATGGCCTGAGCTGGGCAAATCGCCTCGCAGAGCTTGCATGCGATACACCTTTCTTCACCATTAGGATAGCGGCGAAGGGCGTGCTCACCACGAAATCTTGGACTTAATGGTCCTTTTTCATAAGGATAATTTAATGTGACTTTTGGTCTGAAAAAATAGCGCAATGTCAGTAGCATTCCTGAGACAAGTTCCGCTAAAAATATTGTTTTTGCGCTTTTTACGAGAAAATTCATTTATTTTTTCCGATATCTAACGGCCTAATGGGTTAATATCAAAAGCAACGACTATCCCACCTACAATTACGACAGCTGCTAGCGAAATAGGTAAAAACACCTTCCAGCCCAGACGCATAAGCTGGTCATATCTGTAGCGAGGAAAAGTTGCCCTAACCCAAATAAATATAAACAGCACGAATGCCATTTTGAGAGCAAACCAAATTGGGCCTGGGATCCAATTAAACGGAGCAACATCAAGAATTGGGAGCCACCCCCCCAGGAAGAGTATTGTAGTCATACCCGCCATTAGGATCATATTTGCGTATTCACCAAGAAAAAATAGTGCAAACGTCATAGCGGAGTATTCAACGTTGTAGCCAGAAACTAGTTCCGCTTCTGCTTCGGGCATATCAAATGGATGTCGATTGGTTTCAGCTAAAGTGGAGATGAAAAAAATGATTGCCATGGGGAATAGTGGAACTACGAACCAGATAGTTTCTTGCTGAGCTCTTACTATATCACTCAAATTCAATGAACCGGCAACTAAAAGAACCGTAATAATTATGAAGCCCATAGAAACTTCATATGAGACCATTTGTGCCGCAGAACGTAGCCCACCAAGGAAAGCATATTTTGAGTTGCTAGACCATCCTGCCATTAAAACTCCGTAAACGCCCAAGGACGAGATGGCGAATAGATAGAGGACACCAACATTTATATTAGCGATGACCAATCCATTCCCTACGGGGATCACTGCCCATGCTATGAGAGCTAAAGAAAATGTTAACATTGGTGCCAGGAGGAACACCGCTTTATTTGCTCCAGTGGGGATAATAGTTTCCTTAAAAAATAATTTCATGCCGTCGGCAATGGGTTGCAGGAGACCATAAGGACCAACCACGTTTGGGCCGCGGCGCAGGTGCATTGCACCAATTACCTTCCGCTCAGCATAAGTCAAATAAGCGACACCAATCAGTAGAGGAACAACCAAAAGAAGTATTTTTATAACAATCCATAAAACCGGCCAAAGGTATGCCCACCAGAATTCAGTCATCTGAAACGACCTCTGCAAACATGTCGCCATTGGCTGTTGCAGTACATTCAGCCATTGTGATAGAGGCACGGCTAATGGTATCAGTCATATAAAAATTTTCTATTGCCGGTTCAAAGGTTTCTCTGTCAATGGTTCCATCTTTACCAAAAATACCCCATTCAATATCAGCAATTTCATCAATTGAAGAGAATACAGGGTTAATTTCGATCATTCTCTGGCGAACTTGAGCAATTGTATCATAGGGGAGAGGACTAGCCATCGATCCCGAAATCGCTCGAATGATTGACCAATCTTCCTTTGCATCACCTAAAGGAAGAGTTGCCATGAAAGCCCGCTGGACGCGCCCCTCTGTGTTTACGTAAGTGGCATTTTTTTCAGTGTATGCCGCTCCAGGTAAAATTGCATCCGCTCTATGTGCCCCGGTGTCTCCGTGATGCCCTTGGTAAACAACAAATGCGTTTCCTAGTTTACTGGCATCGATTTCATCTGCTCCTAAAAGGTAAATGAGGTCTAACTTATTTGATGATGCAGCCTTCAATATACCCAAAGTATCAAGGGTGCTTTTATTATTTGGTTTGAAACCTAGATCTAACCCGCCGACACGAGATGCAGCACTTTGTAATAAATTAAATCCATTCCAACCATCACTTATCATTTCAAATTTTTCAGCCAATTTACGGACTTTAAAAAGGATCACTGCGCCGTCTAAACGTGCGACAGCACCAGAGCCAAGAATAACCATCGGACGGTCAGCTTTTTGCAGAATTTGTGAAAATTCACTACTTCCGTCGAGTAGATCATCAATGGAACCAGGATCATCCCCTAAGTGCTGATATTTGTAGGTTAGATCTAGTTTTGTCCCAATTAAACCGATGTTCAATTGACCTGTTAAATATCTTTTACGAATACGAGCATTTAATACAGGCGCTTCCCAACGGGGATTGCAGCCTATGATTAAAATGGCGTCTGCGTGATCTATCCCGGCAATAGTTGAGTTAAATATATAGCTTGCCCGGACATCACCGACGGCACCATTATCTTGTCTACAATCTAGATTATTGCAACCAACGCTAGTCATTAAGTCCTTTAAGGCAACCATGGATTCACAGTCAGAAAGATTGCCAGCGATGGCCGCCATTTTCTTCCCTTTTGTATTACTCAATTTTTGTGCAACCACAGAGATAATTTCTGGCCAATTCACTGGAGTAAGGGTGCCATTTTTGCGGAGGTAAGGTTGGTCTAGCCGCTGACGTTTTAAGCCATCACAGGCATGTCGCGTTTTATCAGAAATCCATTCCTCATTGACGTTATCATTATTCCGAGGGAGGATACGCATGACTTCTGATCCGCGCGTATCAACACGGATATTGCTCCCAATTGCATCCATAACGTCAATGGATTCCGTTTTTTCGAGCTCCCAGGATCGAGCATTGAAAGCATAAGGCTTTGAAGTTAGCGCTCCGACAGGACAAAGATCCACTATATTACCTGAAAGCTCTGACGTCAGCGCTTTTTCAATGTAAGTGCCTACCTCCATATGTTCTCCGCGACCGGTTGCACCTAATTCCGGAACGCCGGCTATCTCCTCGGCAAACCTTATGCAACGAGTACAATGAATACAACGTGTCATGATAGTGGATACTAACGGCCCCAAATACTTATCTTTGACTGCTCTTTTGCTCTCTAAATAACGAGATTTATCAAAGCCATAGGCCATTGCCTGGTCTTGTAGATCACATTCTCCACCCTGGTCACAAATCGGGCAATCAAGAGGGTGATTAATCAGAAGAAATTCCATAACACCTTCGCGTGCCTTTTTTACCATTTCCGTGTTAGTACGAATAATCATGCCTTCTCCAACGGGCATGGCACAGGATGCAATTGGTTTTGGAGATCGATCCATTTCCACTAAACACATACGACAGTTACCAGCAACGGACAGACGTTCATGATAACAAAAGCGGGGGATTTCCTTACCCAGTAATTCACAGGCCTGGAGGACTGTTAAACCCCTTTCAACTTGAATCTCGACATCATCGATTGTGATAGTCGGCATCTCATTATTCCTATGCGGCAACACTTTGTTTTTTTGCGTCATTTATGCGTTGTTCTATTTCTGGCCGGAAGTGACGGATTAAACCTTGGACAGGCCAAGCGGCGGCATCACCTAAAGCACAGATAGTATGTCCCTCCACTTGCCTTGTTACGTGGTCTAATAAGTCAATTTCTTCAATATTCGCCTCACCATTAACCATACGATTCATCATACGGGACATCCATCCAGTACCTTCACGACATGGCGTGCATTGGCCGCAGCTTTCATGTTTATAAAAGGCTGACAGCCGTGCAATTGCCGCAATTATATCCGTCGATTTATTCATGACCATGATGGCGGCAGTTCCAAGACCAGATTGTACATCTCGAAGTGAGTCAAAATCCATTAATACTGTGTCACAAATAGCCTTTGGCAAGAGAGGTACTGACGCACCTCCTGGAATTATCGCTAATAAATTATCCCAACCCCCAACGACACCACCAGCGTGTTTGTTGATGAGTTCCTTTAGAGGAATGCTCATCTCTTCCTCCACTGTACAAGGCTGTTCTATGTGCCCAGAAATGTTAAAAAGTTTTGTTCCGGTATTATTGGGACGGCCGAAACCGGCAAACCAATTGGAACCTCTCCTTAATATTTCAGGAACTACGGCAATTGATTCTACATTATTGACAGTTGTCGGACACCCATAGAGACCAGCATTGGCAGGGAACGGGGGTTTCAGACGCGGTTGGCCCTTTTTTCCTTCGAGACTTTCAATGAGAGCAGTTTCTTCTCCACAAATGTAAGCCCCTCCACCACGGTGAACATAAAGATCGAAATCCCAACCTGAACCGCTGGCATTAGCACCAATAAGAGAATTTTCGTATGCCTCATCTATAGCCCTCTGCAAGGCTTCCGTTTCGCGATAAAATTCGCCACGAACGTATATGTATGCTGCATGGGCTCCCATGGCAAAACTGGAAATAAGGCAACCTTCAATTAATTTATGAGGATCGTGTCGCATAATTTCGCGGTCTTTACAGGTCCCAGGCTCCCCTTCATCCGCATTAACCACTAAATAATGGGGGCGATCTGTAATTTCCTTTGGCATGAAGGACCACTTCAATCCCGTGCCGAAACCGGCACCACCACGTCCACGAAGACCAGACGCCTTTATTTCTTCAATGATAGTATCTCTACCACGCCCAAGGAGTGCCTTAGTATCATCCCAGTCTCCACGTGATTGCGCTCCCGCCAGGTAGGCATCATGGTGGCCATAAATATTTGTAAAGATACGATCTTTGTCCTTTAACATTTATTTCTCTCCTGAGCCACGGATATTGATTTTGGTTAATGTCGTCAATCCGCCAGTTGGTTCGCAGCTATTACGTCCAACTTGAGAACCGGTTTGAGGATTGTCGCCTATTGCCAATTGAGTGAGTATCGACGCTGTAGTAATGCCGTCCAAATCTTCATAGTAATCGTCATTGATTTGGATCATCGGTGCATTTACGCACGCCCCAAGACATTCCACTTCAGATAAAGTAAAATCACCATTACTGGAGGTTTGTCCAAATTCGATACCTAGGTTCTCCTTACAGGCCGCTGTAACATCATCAGAACCCCTAAGCCAACACGGCAAATTTGTGCATACTTGGACATGATATTTACCGACTGGCACTAAATTATACATAGTATAAAAAGTTGCCACCTCATACACTTTGATGGGCGGCATATCGAGGAATTCCGCAACGTAATCCATGGCCACGCGAGGTAACCAGCCATTGCATTGACGTTGGGCAAGATCTAATAGCGGCATTACAGCACTCGCCTGCCTGCCTTCTGGATATTTTGAAATTTCCGCATTCGCAGCTGCCAGTGTGTCTTCTGAAAATACAAAGCCTTCTAATTCATGTGGGTCATGCTTAGAATTATTCATCGGTCAATTTCCCCAAATACAACATCAACCGATCCTATATTTGCAACAACATCAGCCAACATGTGACCAGTAGACATCATATCGAGGGCCTGCAGGTGTGCAAAACCGGGAGCCCTAATCTTGCAGCGATACGGTTTATTTGTGCCATCTGATACAAGATAAACACCGAATTCCCCTTTCGGCGCTTCAACCACTGTATAGGTTTCTCCGGCAGGGACATGATAACCTTCAGTGTAAAGTTTAAAGTGATGTATCAATGCCTCCATCGAACGTTTCATGTTTTCCCGTGATGGTGGTGCAAATTTATTATCGTCGACGGATGTAGGACCTGGAGGCATATTTGCAACGCACTGTTTTATAATTTTAACAGACTCACGCATTTCGTACATTCTGATAAGATAACGGTCATAACAATCACCATGTTTGCCCGTGGGAATGTCAAACTCCAACTTGCTGTAAACGTCGTAGGGTTGTGCCTTACGTAAATCCCACGGCACTCCAGAAGCTCGCAAGTTTGGACCCGTGAAAGACCAGTCATTTGCTTGTTCTGCTGATACGACCCCAATATCAACAGTACGTTGCTTAAAAATTCTGTTATCTGTTAATAGGGCTTCAAGGTCATCAATCATTTTGGGATAACCGTCGGCCCATTTATCTATATCCTCAAGCAATTCCTGTGAGATATCTCGAGCCACACCACCTGGTCGAAAGTAAGCCATATGGAGGCGAGCACCACTCGCCCTTTCGCAAAATTCCATTAGAAGCTCTCGATGTTCAAAAGCCCACAGCATAGGTGTCATGGCGCCGACATCCATGGCATAGGCCGTAATATTCAGAATGTGGTTTAGAATACGACCAATCTCGGCGTAAAGTACCCGAATATATTGTCCTCGAGGTGGTACTTCCATACCCGCTAGTTTTTCAACGGCAAGAGCAAAGGCGTGCTCCTGATTTTGTGGCGCGACGTAATCTAGTCGATCAAAATAAGGTACGGCCTGTAGGTAGGTCTTATGCTCGATGAGTTTCTCTGTACCTCGGTGTAACAAACCAATATGAGGGTCAGCCCTATCGATCACCTCACCATCCATCTCTAAGACAAGACGCAAAACACCATGCGCGGCAGGGTGTTGAGGCCCAAAATTAAGAGTGAAGTTTTTGATATTTTGCTCAGTCATTAGGTTTTTTCAACTTTACGTCATCTAATTCAGAACTACTTTTTTCATCACCTGGAAGGTCAAGTTGAATTCCTTCCCAGGGACTCAAAAAATCAAAATTTCTATACTCCTGGGTTAGCTTTACCGGTTCGTAAACAACCCTTTTTTGTTCGTCGTCGTAGCGCACTTCCAAATATCCTGTAAGCGGGAAATCCTTGCGCAATGGATGACCTATAAATCCATAGTCAGTGAGTATCCGACGAAGGTCCGGATGATCTGAGAAAAAAATACCGTAAAGATCCCACGCCTCTCTTTCCCACCAATTTGCGGAACTAAATACGCTACTCACCGAGGGGACTTGACCCTCATCATCTGTTTGTAACTTTACACGAACCCGGGAGTTCTGCGTCATGCTAAGTAGGTTATAGACCACGTCAAACCGCTTTTCACGTTCCGGATAATCAACTCCGCATAAATCCATCAATTGCTTAAATTGGCAATTAACATCATCGCGGAGGAAGGTCATGGTTTTAACAATAGAGTTCCTTTCAACGTTCAGGATTAGCTCTTCAGCTATAACACTCAGAGAAAGAACGGCATTACCAAGCCCTTCGGTAATGGACGCACCAATACTGTCAAGTTGCTGTGTATCGGCCATAAATAAACTCTTGCTTTCTGATCTTACCTAATTTACCGCATTAAGGTGCCAGTGCGGCGAATTTTCTTTTGAAGTTGAAGGATGCCATAAATAAGAGCTTCCGCCGTCGGGGGGCATCCAGGTACGTAGATATCAACCGGGACAACACGATCACACCCTCTTACAACTGAATAAGAATAATGGTAATACCCTCCCCCATTCGCGCAGGAGCCCATAGAAATGACATAACGTGGTTCGGCCATTTGATCGTAAACTTTACGGAAAGCCGGTGCCATCTTATTAGTTAAAGTTCCAGCAACAATTAATACGTCTGACTGACGGGGGCTAGGTCTCGGTACTACTCCAAAGCGATCGAGGTCGTAACGGCTCAAATAGGCGTGCATCATCTCAACCGCGCAGCATGCTAGACCAAATGTCATGGGCCAGAGAGATCCCGTTCTGGCCCAATTTACTAGCTTATCAACATTCGCAATTACAAATCCTTTGTCCACTAAACTATCAGTAACATTCTTGAGGACTTGATCTTGTTGGGCCCCAGGTGACAGGGGGGTGTCCAACCTATCAGAGATGTTTTCTGTTATTCCCATTCCAAAGCTCCCTTCTTCCATTCATAAATAAAACCAATGGTTAGAATGCTAAGAAAAACAAACATTGACCAAAAACCAAAAATACCGATCGTACCTAATGAGACCGCCCATGGAAACATAAAGGCGACTTCCAAATCAAAAATAATGAATAAGATTGCAACCAGATAGAAACGGACATCGAATTTTATGCGGGCATCCTCAAATGGTTCAAATCCGCACTCATAGGCTGATAGTTTGGCCGTGTCTGGTTTTTGGCGTGCAATGATTAGTGACGCCAGTACAATTACAAAGGCTAATCCAATTGCAATTCCGAGGAAAATTAAAATTGGGAAATACTGGAGCAACAAATTTTCCATAACTGGTCCCTTCTATTCATTGTCTATCCCTCACGCGGTAACTATAAAACCAAAATCACTTCCTTGAAATAACCTAAGTGAAGCGACAATAATGGCGGGAGCGACGGGACTCGAACCCGCGACCTCCGGCGTGACAGGCCGGCGTTCTAAACCAACTGAACTACGCCCCCACGTATTACACTAGCCCTTTAGGTATGGTCCTACACAAACCTTGTGGTAGTCCACACCTATCACACTGTCAAGCAAACTGGCCGCCCTTCTAATAAGGTGAAATTACCTATTTCAATAATTTTATAAGATTTAAAATCAATCAAATTGGAAATGTAAAATTATTCTAAATAAATTTCTAGTTTTGAAGTGACGTGTGATTAGGTTTTAGGAATATTTTTTCCACGTTGATGTTTGACGCGCGTGAAAAAAAAGCTGGCATAGAAGCCAGCTTTTTATCGATGATCTATTTATTCCTTATTTAGAAAGTTACCCGTAGCCCTAGACTAGCTGCGTGACCATCAATACTACCAACACTAGTATCTATATACTCGTATTCGGCCGTCAGCCCAAAATATTCATTGACTGAGAAAAGGGCGCCAACTGTGCCTACTAGTGCCCGACCTCTATCGTTCCGGTGATCCGTTCGAACTACACCGCCCAAGGTTCCATCAGCTTCCATAAATCCAGCGGCATAACCTCCTCCAATGCCCACGAACGGGGTAATGGAGGCGTTGTCGCCCGCTTTAATATCAGTTATGTCCCAATAACCGTTGAGTGTCGCTATACCAAGTATGGTTCTGTCATTGGCTATGGCTGTCACGCCATTACTAATTGCATCAACGTTCCCGTTTTTGAAGGCGCGAACTTTCAGGTCGGTACGGAATTGACCAAAGTCACCCCCGATTTGAAATTTACCGCCTATAACATTATCAAGATCCCAGGTGGCGCCTTGATTTTCGTTGGTGAACTCAGCGTTCACATCGCTTGGTTGCGTATACGAAGCACCAACCTCGAGATAAAATTTTCCATCTGCATTGGCAATACCACTTGTGGTCAATAAACCAACAAACGACAACACTGCGACCAAATTCTTTGACTGCACCATATATATTTCCTCCGGTTGTGCGAGCAATCCATCATCGAACGGACCCACCTAGTTCCTATCGAATCACAGAATTAACTAATTGTTACATATTTAATATGGAGAAATGGCTGTTAAATATTTAACAATTAGTTAATGTAGTAGACGAGCATCCGGACTTTAACAACAGATTCGCCAATAAAGCAATAAAAAATTCTATAGCAATAAATTTTGCCAAAAACAGATTAAAAACAGATATTAAAAATAGATAATGACGATTAAGGCTCTAAATTCATTCTGTTTATTTATAATCGAACTTGATTTACTTAGATTTTTAACTGTCACAAAGTTGTCACATTGACTTAGGTTTATTTAGGTCAATACCGATACCTTAAGTCTCAGTCTAAAACCAGATTTTATCTTTTGATAACTCGGTTTATGTTGCCTTAGTTCATGTGACTATTTTGGATGATCCCTTGTCAAAATTATGACCGGCCCGACTTTGTGCCTCAATAAACACCCTTTTAACTTCAGGAAACCTTTCTTTAATTTCACATTCCAATTCGGAAATTATTGCCTCAACTTCATCTGAAGTTAAATCACCAGTAAAATCGATGCTCAAGTTAAGCAATACATCCTGAGGTCCCATATGCATCGTTAGAAGTTCATTTACGCTGAGGACACCTTCCTGTGCGTTAATAACTCGCCCAATTTCATTAACAATGGTTCCTGCTGCGCTTTCTCCGATGAGCAAACCCTTACTTTCATAGGCAAGAAGTCCAGCTGTTAACGACAGAATTACGCCGATTAGGAGGGAGGCAATGCCGTCAAAGATTGGATTATGATAGATGTCACAAAGGAGAATACCCAGAAAAGCAACCAAAAGACCTATCATCGCAGCCGTATCTTCAAAAAGGACGGTAAAGATCGTCGGGTTTTTGCTAGACCTAACGGCTTCTAGTAACCCTTTTGTACCCTTTTCAGTAGCGAATTCCTTTACAGCTATCCACCAAGCACCCATTTCAAAACAAAATGCTACCGACAAGACAATATAATTAACAATTGGATTGGTGACAGGTTTAGGGTTGTACAACCTTGAAAATCCTTCATAAAAAGCAATGCCGGCTCCCAAGCCGAATATCAAAATGGCCACCACAAAAGTCCAGAAATACAGCTCCATGCCATAACCAAATGGATGTTGGTCATCTGCAGGTTTTTGAGACCTTTTTAAGCCATAAAGAAGGAGCCCCTGGTTACCGGTATCTACTACCGAGTGTACAGCCTCACTGAGCATGGCAGCACTCCCCGTGAAAAAGGAGGCAACAAACTTGGATACGGCTATCAGCGTGTTTCCAAATAATGCCGCATAAATTACTTTCTTTGAAGATTGGTAGCCCATTATTTGATCCCAAAAATCTTTAATTTATGGGGGACAATGGCACCATTTTAATGTCGACGCCCCGAATAAAGATCATGCAAATTACAACGCGAAGAGCGTTGACAGAAAACGCACTGGCTAAGGGAGGTTTTTGATGAGGTATCTGATTGAGATGTTAACACGGGTGGCAGCGATGAATGTTCATTTCTAGTCCCAGAATTAAAGTTATCTTTGGTTTTCTGCACTGTGTAGGGGTGAGGCTTGTAAAAAGTTTGGTGAGCATATTGCGAAAACTGAAAATGAAGCGGGTCAAAACCATGGTTTAAAGTTTTTGAAGTCAAGCTTTGTTCCGATAATGTTAAATTTTGCCGCCAATTGTGGCCGCAGGTTGAACAGCGTAATAAACGCTTAATGACAACCTTTGAAATGCCATCGATAACATATGAAGTGCAACATTTAGGGCATTTTATTTTCATCACTAGCCTAAGGATTTAAAATTTAAACAATGATCAGTAGTTAAATGGGGCAATTCAAACGGGAGCAGACCCGGGAAGTTTAGAAGCACGAAAATCCAGATCCTGCAAATACGCGACAATTCATAAGCAATATAAATAGAAATTCCTTCATTATTATTCGTTATTAATTGTGCGGTTGTAATAAGTTTAGGTAAATTCTAATAGTCTGTCTTTTTTAGCATTTATTAGGCAAAATGGTAAAAGATAAACTAAAACTTATATTTGTGAGGAGTTTAACCTGCGAGTTTTTATATTTGATCACCCGCTTATCCACACTGACTTGACCAAACTCCGGGATAAATCAACAAGTAGTGCGGAATTCCGTCAGACGGCAAAAAAGATATCCACCTTAATGGGCGTAGAATTACTTTCTAATGTTCAGATTGCTTCACATTCAGTTAATACGCCCCTATCAAGTTATGTCGGGAAAAGAATAGCTTCACCCGCGCCTGTATTCGTTTCAATACTCAGAGCAGGTTCAATTATGGTTGAGGGGTTATTGGACCTCTGCCCTGAGGCGTCAGTCGGCCACATAGGGCTCTATCGGGATTATGAGACACTTGAGCCGAAAGAATATCTAAACAGTGTGGATGGCAATCTTTCTGGCAAACAGGTTGTTCTATGTGATCCAATGCTAGCTACGGGCGGGAGCGCCATTTACGCTATCAATTTGTTAAAGAGTGCAGGGGCTAAAAATATTCGTTTTGCATGCATCCTTGCTGCTGAATATGGGATTAAACAACTAAATGAGCACCACCCAGATGTGTCAATATTTGCCGCGGCAACTGACAAACACCTGGACGATCACGGTTATATAGTTCCGGGACTTGGTGATGCTGGGGACAGGATATTCGATACGATACGCAAACATTAAGATGATATTGGAAGTTATCTAACAATATTTTTATGTCCTGTAATTTGGACTAATTCTGGTTGATTTCTATTTTGCTGTTTGACCGGCTAAGGTGACACTCTAGTCAACTCTACTTTTAGCCATTGCGACTAAATTTGATTTAAAATAACCCATAATTTGGTGTTAACTGATTGTTAACATGCTTAGGGCATATCCTTCAAAGATGGTCAATCACCACAGGCCATCACCAGACGCTAGAATGGTGTCTGTTCGCGAAGAATTCGTCGCCTGAGGTCACTCGGGCGACGTTTTTCTGTTCCTTATGTTTTTCATTTTGTGTTTGCAGTTACCTATTCCTAAAACGATAATTTCAGGTACCAAACCATAGATGGAACAGCACATAAATCATGCCCCATAAGTCTGTTAATTTTATTGAAATGTCGCCAGCATGCGGAGCATTCATAGAAGACTTGGATTTATCAAAGGGTTTAACCAACCAACAGTTTGACGAGATTTATAACGCTGTGGTTGATCGGGTTGTTCTGGTTTTTCGCAATCAGACAATTACTCCCGAACAACACATAGCTTTCGCTCGACGGTTCGGGAAACTGCAAGCCGCCGCCGCCTCAGGATTTGAGAAAAATAAAGATTATCCGGAGATAGATAATTTAGATTATGATGCTGAACACCCGCCACATGTTACAAGGGACCTATGGCACACCGATTTTGCGGGTAGAGAGCGCCCGACCTGGGGGACCGTGATTTTTGCTCGCGAAATCCCTCCAAAGGGTGGTGATACGATTTGGGTTAACAGTGTTGCAGCTTACGAAGGTCTTTCCGACCGAATGAAGGTGTACATTGAAGGTCTTTGGGCTTATCACGACTCCTACAAACCTTATGGTGAACATGTTCGCCCTGAGATGTGGGTGGATCAAGGTAAATCACTCGGCAAGCTTAATTCGGAGCGTTCTAACTATCGGCCAGCCCTACATCCAGTTGTTCGGACGCACCCGGATACTGGTAAAAAGGGTTTATTCGTAAATGAATCAATGACGTCATTAATTAAAGATATTGACCGCCGAGAAAGCGAATATTTACTACGATATCTTTTTGATCACCTGCGTACCCCGGAATTCCAATATCGCCATAAATGGCAAACTAATGATCTCGCTATCTGGGATAACCGGACCTCTTTGCACTATGCTCTTTTTGACTATACTGATCACCGCCTAATGCATCGGGTTGTAATTGAGGGTGAAATTCCGCACGCAGGTACCGCAAGTCCGGTAATTTGAGTTCCGGCTCTCACCGGCATCCCTCTTTTTATTTTTTTCACGACTTGGCTTGTAGAAAGTTAGTACCCCTCCTAATAACCGATTAATGGCTGTAAAAATTGTGATAAATAACGCAATTAACATTAAAGTCTGTTTTTTGAGGTTGAGGTTAATATAGGGGTAGTATTTAGAAAGGAGTTAATGATGGCAAAAGCATCAAACATTGTACGTTTTAAAGTTAAGCAAGATAATCAAGAGGAATTTGAAAATCTTATTGAAAACCGTGATCGTTATGAAGGTGAATTTTTAAGGACGGTTGTAAAAACCAGCGAAGACACGTATTGCACTTTTGGTATCTGGGATGACGAAGAAGCAATGGTCGCTGCGCGGCCTGAAATGATTATTTTCTTGGATACTATACGACATTTATTGAGTAAAATATCACCGGAATTAGGTGTTACCGATCCCGTCTCTGGAGAAGTGCTTTTTCTTGACGGGATTGATTGGCGATCAGGCACATTACACGAATACGCCACTGAACTGACAGATGTTGATTATAATGAACCACCCGAGTGGGACGACTAGGGGGCTTTAATTTTCACTGGTATTGCTATTACCGTAAAACCTGCCGAATTATTAAGGCGGGAATTGAAGTCGGAACAGGGACACTCAAACCCCGGTGGAAAATGACTTCATGTGCTTCGTCTGTTCCAAATTTGCATAACTGGGGTGCTTTAAAAAGGGTACCGGATTTCGAAACAGAGACTAAATTAGTATAGGTGAAAAGTTGACGAAAATATTTAAAAAGGCTTTAAATATAAAAAGGCTTTAAATACAAGGAAAGGATGACTTGCATGGTTAAGCCGCTAGCGGGCACTATAAGATCGCGAGCTGAGAAACTATTCCTCCAGACCAAAAAAGAAGATAAGCGGATTTTGAAGGAAAAAGAGAAAGAGAAGCAAAAGGTTGCGGAAAAAACTGCGAGCCTTAAAGCTCTTCGACTAGCTAAAGAAGCTGTTGAAAATAGCTAAATCATTAGGGCAAACGCGATGCCGAGGACAAATCTAAATTAATGTGTTCAGACGATATGGACGCAAATCTCCATTAATTTAGGACAAATTTTCCTAAATCACCGATTTAAAAGTCTATCAGGTTATTGTCGTAATATTAATAACTAGACCAATTAGTTATGGTGCTAGTTCGTTAATGAGGGAATCTTTTTTTGCCAAAGAAGGTAAAAGGAGTTGGAAAAATTACAGCTTTGACAATTTTAAACTCTCTATTTCTGGAGGGTTTAATTCCCCTTTATCTCACGAAATAAGGGATCTTACGAAGACACGGAAGCCATTTCTTCTTGAATGTTTGCAAAAAACTTAAGTATTGGACAGTTGCTTGGGAGTAAGGTGCTTCTGTGTTAGGCTGTTTCCATGCCCGACCCAACTCTGGAAACCAAACTCTTCTCAGATAATTCTTTGCCTATCGTTAATGTGTCTGGACTTCTCAGTCCGGCGATAGCCGATCGAAAAGACGTTGATAAAGAGTTGGAGGACGCCTGTCTTAATTATGGGTTTTTCTATATAACTGGTCATAGTGTTTCCTCGGAATTGAGAGCATCCGTTTTTGAAAGAGCACAAGAATTTTTTGCGCTTCCTACTTCAGTAAAAGAAAAGATTAATTTGGCAAATTCAAGCTGTAACCGCGGCTATGAACCTTTAAAAGGTCAAACCCTGGAGCCAGGGCAACCCCTTGATTTAAAGGAAGGCTTTTACAGCGGTTCAGAAATTCCTGAGGATGATCAACGGGTAAAAGACGGAAAATTTAACCATGGTCCCAATCAGTGGCCTGATGTCGTTCCGGAATTCAAAACGGTAATGGCCGAATATCATCTGACTATGTTAAAATTGGGGAAATTGATGATGAGGGGATTGGCATTAGCCCTAGACCTAATTGAAACTTACTTCGATGGGTTTTGTGTAGACGAGGTAGTAACTCTTCGAATATTGCACTATCCACCGCAACCTCTAAATCCAATATCTGGCGAGAAAGGCTGTGGTGCGCATACAAATTTCGGTACGATTACTCTACTAATGCAGGATGATTGCGGCGGACTTCAAGTATGGATTGAGAAAAAAGTTGGGTTCATGTCAAACCTATGCCAAACACATACGTGGCAAACCTTGGCGATATGATGGCAAGGTGGACTAATGCCAGATATCGCTCTACACGCCACCGGGTGATTAATACTTCAGGTCGGGAACGTTACTCAGTCCCTTTCTTTTATATGGGCAATCCTGACTTTCCAGTTAAATGCATACCTACTTGTCTCAAGGCCGGTCAACCCGCCAAATATCTGGAAACCACTGTGGAAAAGCATTATCAGGAAATGTATAAGGCCACCTACGCGTCGGGGATAATAACTTCTTGATGGGTTCTAGTAGTTTTAAAGACATCCTGCTGATACATGGCGCGTGGCAAGGAAGCTGGGCGTGGTTGGAATTAATACCTTACCTTAAAGCGAAGGGCTTCCATTGTTACTCTGCGGATATGCCTGGGAATGGCCATAATGAAACGAAGCCACATGAAGTCTCCATGGGAATATACATGGCGTACCTGCGGGGTGTACTAGATGGAATTGGAAAACCTGTCGTTGTGATTGGCCATTCCTCAGGTGGTATAATTTCGAGCCAATTGGCTGAGCTAAATCCGAAGAATGTTAAAGGTATTTTTTACTTGACTGCTATGATGCTGCCCAGCGGCATGAGATTTGCCGAACTTGTTGCTGAGTTTTCTAAAAAGGATAAGGCTATGCTTGGTATTATTCCCTATCTTAAGTGGTCAAAAGATGGGGAAACCAGCCAAGTCAGCAGGTGTGGCGCACATAAAATATTTTACCAAGATTGTTCAAAAGAAATGGCTGACGCTGCATTTACTCGTTTAACTCCCCATCCCAGGCGAGGAAGAGACATTTGTGCAAACTTAACACAAAAGAATTTTGGCAGCATTCCGCGCGCATATATTGAAGCGATAGAAGATCAATCAATATTACATAAGATGCAACGACGTATGCAAACACTAGTCCCTGGGGCTCGGCGTTATGTCATTAAAAGTGGCCATGCACCTCACCTATCTAGGCCAAAAGAATTAGCAGAAATAATTGATCAGGCGATTAACGATCTAAATCAGGTGTGAAAATGTTTGGGTTCAGTCTACCAAAATTAGCAGTACTAATAGCAATCGTATTAGCCGTATGGTACGGCTTTAAAATATTGGGACGACGAAGTATCTTGAATAATCAACGCGCTAACAATGTCAAAGAGAAAAATGGTAAACAATTATTTGCTCTTATCCTTGTCGCAATTTTAGGAGTAATTTTCGTTGCAATTGTATGGGGCGTTAAACATTACCTTTGACAGAACCAAGTAGGTAGGAAAGAGCAAACAATTCTTACGCTGATCCCTTAACTTTGAAAATTTTCGTCCCTCCTCTCATAATTTGATAGTTCAATGGAACGAGAAACTACTCGACCAATTGTTAGAATGATTCATAGTCATTTAGAGGATCTCTTCGTCGTATCACCGATAACAAAGTAGCGTAAAGCTCCCATTTTTTTAATAATAACGTGGAAGTTACTAATGCCACTATTTTTTTCAGAACATAAACTTGTCGACTTTGATAACTGGTTCGCGACATTTGAAAACAACGAAGTTCGTTTGGAACTAGAGAAAAAACGGGTGTCACAGCAATCAGGATAATTCGTTACCTAGACAAACCAAATTATTTAATTGTCGTATTTGAAGCGCTAAATCGAGACAGTATGAGCAAAATAGAATTTGATCCAAGGCTACAAGAGAGATTTTCTGATAAATCTATATTTGTTGAACCACCAAAGATTATAGGTGGATATCATATAGCTGATTTTGAAAATTACATCCCAGGCTCAGAAGCATTAATGAAAGCCTTTTGGATTATCCGCGATTTAGTCGACTACGATAAATGGAAGGACCACCGTATGGAGACCGAGAGTAAACGTAAATCCTTCTCACTGGAACATAGTGTTAGAAATATATGGCAGCTTCAAAATATAGAAGATCCCAATAATGTCATTTCAGTTGTTATCGCTCCTAGCAGAGACACTTTGGTTGCACTTTTTTCCGAACCATGGTCTCAAGAAACATTTGCTAATAGAGGAATATATAAAGGCATCCCAAAAATTATGGGGCCATTTTCGGCCATTCATTTGTAACCAGAAATTTGCGGGCGTTTAGTGTCTGATCCGTGTTTATTCGGCCGAAGTGTTTGCGCGTTTTCATTAGTGTAATGCAATAAATGATTGACTAAAAAATAAACCTTAAAAAAAGCCATTTATAGGAAACCTGTGTAATCAAGTAGGATCCCAATAGCAGCGTCATTGTTGACAATAATTTAAATAATCCCTTACCACTTAACTTATGTCTCTTTGATTAGAATTCTATTAGTGGGACTTTAGGTCTTTAGAAATATCTTCATGGTCACCTACAACAATGTGGTGTCTGCTCTTGACTACAAATTTCTCGAAAATAGGTACCAGTGGTAAGGGAAGAATACCGCCAGCGACAATTCCCCAAACCATAGGCCTAATATGCGGATCTATATAGCTCGCCAATAGGTCAGCAATGATATGGGATAATGCCGCTCCAAAAATGCCAGCTATGTGCCCATTTGAAACAATTTTTAAAAATCTGTTAATGCTCCACCCCGAATAATAACCGATAAGCATTACAGTCACATGTACAAAACCAAAGATAAATCCTCGCAAGTTTGCATCTGCGCCACTCAAATACTGTTCCAAGAAATGTTCCATGATCAATTAACTACAAGAAGAACAGTAAACAGGGATTTCAAGGTGGCTGTTATTTGCCAGTTTCAGACCTAAAGTTTTTGCACCACCCTCAATATCAATACCCATTTTTTCATGACAACTTTCTATAGTCTTTTCGCACCTCTGACAAAAATTTATGACATGGGTATGCTTGTCTTCAGGGACTGAACAGGAAATAAATTTGTTATTTGATCTAATGCGGTGTACGAGTTTCAATCCACACCAAAACGCTAAAATTCGATAGATCGAAGCTATGTTGAGGCTTTTTCCAATACCATTAAGATAATCTTTTAATTCATAGGCTGAAATCGGTTTTTTAAGTTCAACTAGAGTGTCTAATATCAGCAAACGCTGGGGTGTCATTGTACTTTTATCGGAATAACAACGCTCCAACATTACTGATTTAAAATCGGCATCCATAAACAAATCTCTCCATGACGTTCATCAAATAAAATACTTTATTCCCAGAGTTGAAACATTATATCATTAAAGAGAATAAATTTCATCAATGTCAAACCAAGATATTACTTTTACACATTAAGCTAAGGATCGACTTGTTAACATTAATTTATGCGTTGTCATTACAATATCTTTGTTTCCGAAACTCGTCCTCGAACTAGATACTTACACGTTAATTGTTTTCTTCATTTGCTAAGATTTTATCGACTAGCCTACAAACGTTCGATAAGATCCTTAGGATTATTGGTGCAATCATATGAACTTCAATTAAAAAAGGGAAAAACGAACGAATTAATAAACTGGAGGACTGAGAAAATGTTGGTATCGGATCTAATAAAAGAAAAAGGTGCGGGGGTCATAACAACTAAACCGGCTACCACGGTTTCTGAGGTGGCTGACATAATAGCTAGCAAACGGATAGGTGCCCTAGTGGTGACCGGACCTGATGGTAAGGTCGTGGGCATTATATCTGAAAGAGATATTGTCAATGGGCTTTCCAGGTCAGGAGCAAACCTCCTGAAACTTCCTGTCTCCGATGTTATGACCCGTGACGTATTTACCTGCGCAATGACCGAAGATGTTAACCAACTAAGGCGTGAAATGGTAACTCGCCGTGCACGCCACATCCCCATTGTTGAAGATGATAAGCCCATAGGAATTATCAGTATGGGAGATATTGTGAAAAACCGTCTTGATGAACTTGAAGATGAAACACAGCAGATGCGGGATTACATCGCGACAAGCTAATCCCTTTTGGAAAGGCATTATTTTGTTCCTTGGAATGGCAAAATCAAGTAATACCCGGTTAGTTTTTTGATGAGAAGCATATGCTAGCTTGCCCCAAATAAATGGAACGCGAGGCGACTCCCTTGAAGTCTAACCCCATAAAAGCGCTTAAAACCTCTGATAATAAGAACTCAGATACCTGCTCCACATCCACACAAACCTAAAAATACACGTAGTCCGAATACAAGTATTGATCCTAGAAATTCCAACATAACACCTCACCTACTGTGACGATGCTGAGAAATAGGGAAGAAATGAGGTTAAATTGGTGAGTGAGGACGGGGCGATGTGGAAGTAATAAACTTGAGAATGCTGGGCGTCGAAGATAGCCCTTATTATTGCTGACTTGCTCTTCTCTCATTTTAGTCACGCCAAGGTAGCACAGGTAACCACTTTTTAAATAAACCTCCTTTTGTTGCCTTCAAGGGGTATTCTAGGTCCTCAATTATGCTATCGCGCTCTTGGGTAACAAACTCCTTATTATAGACAATCCAACTGCGCTCCTCATTTTGGGATGTTCCGATATTGGATAACCAGTTAAAACTGCCATTTATGGCGTATTCATCATCCTTAATAAATGTCTTTGCATGGTTAGGGCAGGAAAACACTATTAATTGACCCTTTAAATCTCTTTTTTCAACCCAACTTTGTAACTCCACGAGAGTTTGACGCGCTTCTCCTTCATACTCCTTTTCAACTGGTTCTTCTTCGGCTTTTTGATACCCATACCCTATATAAATAATCACCCCGCGTTTTAGTCATTAAGCAATTATCCGTCTAAATTCTTGGTTGACAGTGAAACTAGTAGTCCATCCTGATAGGACAACAACTGTCTCTCTAGCATTCTTTAAAACCTCTATAAGTTTCTCCCGGTGTTCATTTGGAGTGCTCAGAATGTCAACTTTACCTTGTGCTATGGTTTCTAAATCTTCTCCAAGAAGCTTATTATCTAATTGACTGATATCCCTCCTCAACTCCCTAGTAAGTATTTCATTTCTTTTGACATCGCGCATGTATCGATAGTTGAAGTAGAATACAACGAGTGTGAAAACTGTCTGAGCAAGAGCTAATGGACCACTACTAACATACCCAATAATTGATGTTGATATTCCCGCCACCCAAAGCAGCCAAAACCCTGAAATTCCGAAGCCAAATAATTTTACAAAGTCGTAACTTTTATTAAATCTCCTGCCGACGAAGATGGCCAGAATTATAGTAATCCCAATTACAGAAAAATAGTAAAGTGGACTCATATATAAGGTAACCCCCTATTTAAATGATGCCAGAAATTGGGGAAAAATTAAAGTTAGAGTTGTTGGGTGACTACATTATTTCAGGCAAAGTACTTCATGACGTGAAGGATTTACCATGGTTATCACATAAATACGCTCTACCTGAAATGGATCAAGGCTCCGATAGACGGGAGGGCTTTCCCTGTCCGAGGGAAGGTTGTTTTCGTCACTACGATTTTAGGGAACCTTTGGCTATTAGTAGACCACAAATTAACTTTTATTTGTGAACTTGGCGCGAACAAGCGTGAAAAGATTCAACGCTCTTCGGGTTCATCTTTTTTGGGATGTTTGAGCTTACGAGTGTAAGCTTTGGGATTGCCCTCAACCTTGTGGCCAAGGGCATGGTGAAGCTTTCTTGAGGGATCGCGCTGCTTCGGAGTGGTTCTCTTGTGGAACTTCTTGTCATGATAGAGTATCGCCATCTTGTATTAACGGAAGTGAGGGACATTCTTATGGTGCAATTTATGGGCGGGTGTTTGTGCAGAACAATCCGCTATGAAGTGAATGCGGAACCGCAACGCATCCACAACTGTCATTGTGACACTTGCCGCAAGGCAACCGGTTCAGCCTTCGCGACCAACATTTTTCTTGCCGAGGACGACATTGTGATAACTCAAGGGAAACCAAAGTCCTTTTCCCATACCGCCGATTCTGGCAACACCGTGGTCAAGGAGTTCTGCGCCAATTGCGGCTCACAATTGTTCGGTCATGGCACCGGACGGCCTGGCGTGAAAAACATCAAGGTTGGCAGCATCGACGATGCCAGCTTTGTGCAGCCCATAGCCAATTTGTATGTGAAGCGAGCATTGTCTTTTACCCAAATCGATCCCAGCCTTGACTGTTTCGACGAGATGCCATGAGTGATCGCGCTACTTCGGAGCGCTACGCTTGCGGGGTTTCTCTGGCACGGATAATATAGCCATTATCATGAATATCAAAGTCATTCACAGCAAAAACGTCGCCATTGAGAGGATGGAAGAGCGCGACGGATGGGCAATATCTGAATTCCGTTTGCCAATAACAGGTGCGACCGGCAGCTCAACGACTGTTTTCCGTTCGACCTTCCGACCCGGCTCAACACATGCCAAACACCTGCACCATAAAAGCGACGAGGTTGCTATATATTTGTCTGGAAATGGGGTGGTTGGACAAGGTGAAAGCAGGGCCGAGGTATCAGCTGGTCACTGCCGTCTAATGCCGAAGGGGTCTATCCACTTTTTTTACAATGAGTTAGAAAACATGGACGCATCCGTAATCGGATTTTATGTTAACGCAACCAGCGTCGCAGATACTGGCTATAAATTCTGCGGAATGGTAACATCTGAAGATCTCACACATGCACGAGATGGGCTAGACGAAGGGATTCTCATTCATCTCAAAGACGCAATTAAAGTGGAAAATGGTCTACCAGAATCTTGGAAACAATTAGAGATACGTGCTCCTATAGGTATGCATAATGGTAGCCCAAATTCACTACTTCACATCACAATGCCGCCCGATAGTTCGACCGGAGAATTCCAATTCAATAATACTGAGGCAATCTATTACGTGGATTCTGGTAAAGGAAACATCTCGGAGTTAACTCATAGTAAAAATATTGCGCATGATAGTTTCGCGTTCGTACCTGCCGGCATCGCCCACAACCTAAAAAATACCGGTAATAGAAACCTTAGGATATACTTATTTCTTACTGGCGCTGGAAGTCTCGAAGAGGCCATTTAAGTATACCATTAAAATTGAAATGTAGCCTAAGCGTCTAAAATTAAAGAATCTCTAGGACCTAAGATGCCTTACTTAGAGTCGACCATGACTTTCCAATGTTTCCCAAAACCAAGGGCAGAGATAAAATAGGAGCTTAAAAGTCTAACGCCCCCGCTTGTAGGTAAAAAACTCAGCCAATATACTCTAAATGCAGGGATTAACCTTGCCAATAGGGAGGAATGAAATTGGCCACAGGAATTCACAAGATTGTTTTTTTTCGCCTGACGAGATGCCAAATCCATAGAAAACAATGATGGAAATCGTCGACGTTGGTTCGACAAAGGTTGCCCGGCCCACTGTTCTGCCAGGTTTGGTATGGTCTGAATGCATCGCGCCGGTAGTTGGGACTGACTTTTATCAGGCACACCATCTTAGCGGGGTGGCATCGGGTCAATTATTAATCCAACACGATGATGGAAGCAAAGCCACGTTGAATCCGAGTGACCTATACGAATGCACGCCCGGCCACCAAGCTCAAGTCGTTGGTGATGAACCCTGCGTGATGATCGAGTTTGATAATCAAACGGCTGGAACTTACGCTAAAGACTAACGCCCCAGCTTAACTTGATTGAGCAGCCATTTCTTTGAAGATATGCTGGAGATTGGCTGGCACTGGATTTCAAACTTCAGCTAGTTAGCCTCGTCTTGGTCTTCGACAACGTCGTCAACAATATCGAGGACTTTGTCACCGAGGCTTCCTATTAAATTCCAGATCATCTACTATCCTTTGATTTTGAGTCCCTTAAGTTAATAAGGCCAAATTCATAGAAGAAAGGGTTGATTATGGGGCAACCACAATGGGCCGAAGCCCATGTTAGGCGTTATAAAGCGACCAACGGTGAAGATGGACACATTTGGAATGGACTTGATGGTGCAGCAAGATTCGAAGGCAAGTTTCCTACCTTGCTACTAACAACTACTGGACGTAAAACCCAACAACAACACACCACACCACTCATTTATCGCCGTGATCTGAATAACTACATTGTTATTGCTTCTCAAGGTGGTAGACCAACTCATCCTAGTTGGTATTTGAACCTTAAGAAAAAACCTGATGTAAAGTTGCAAGTTGTCGCCAACATATTTCAGGCGATTGCAACTGACGCTGAGGGAGCTGAGTATGATCGTCTTTGGCGACTGATGAGAGAGATTTACCCCCCTTATGATGACTACAAATTAGCAGCATCTGCAACACGAGAGATTCCATTGGTAATCTTACAGCCGATTTGATGAAATTAACTAGGAGAAGCACCGTGTTTAATTGGCCCGCCGAGCTTCAAATGGGTGAAGATCAAACCCTGTGGAATATCAAACTACTCCGCATCCTTGTAGAGGACTGCTCCAGGCATCCAGCCTATCGTGCGAGGAGAGCGGCGACGGGAAACTGCGATGAGTGGGTGGTTGTTTGGAAGGCGCGTCACGAATTGAACGATAAGAACCTTTAACGCCCTCGATTTTAGGTCAGAAACACATTGTAAATAATACGTTGTTTTTATTATATAAAGTGGTGACACCGACAGGATTAGGCAAATACAATATTTTCAAAGAGGTAGAGTAATATTAGTCATTTTTTTTATTATATGCCCATTTTTTCTTATAAAGTGACTAATTTCTTTTTAGTGACCCCTGTAAAGTTCGATCCTAATTTTAAGTTAGAAACAGCGTCTGTTCAGCCACCCTTCTCCGAACCAGTCCAGCTAATATTCTGCCCCCTGCCCTGCGCCACTTGGGAAACTCATCAGTTGCACCTTGAAACTTTTCACTGTTAAGTTTCATCCTTAGGGTGCTGCGCTGGAGTGCGCCAACGCCTACATTGAAAGTAAATGAAACTAGAGCGGAATACTGATTTTCGGTAAGTGCCGTTTTAATAAGGCGACGAACTCATCCTTCAGAAGATTCCAAGTCACGTTGGGCAGAGCTTCTTACTTCTGAATTTCCTTCCATATCAGGATCAATAGGTCCGCCAACGGTGTAGCCATAGCCCACAGAAATAACTCCCCCAGCGTTAACGTAAGGGAGAAGGGTGAGGCCCTCAAAGCTCTTAACAATTTTCGAGGCCACGCTCATTAATAAGTCTCATTTGGGTTTTGTTGCCGCTTCTTCATAAATTGCGCAATGGATTGCCTTACATGGGCCATAATTCAACCTCAATGGTGCCTTTTTGATTTCAGATACTTCACGCTGACCTCCTAAAAACTCCTTAGGCGAGAAAGTCGGACTCCCCATCCGTTTCCCAGACGGCACAACGACCTCGCTGCTTTTTTGATTTACTAAATTTTAAAAAGATTAATTCAAACTTTGGTCATAAAAAGGAACCAGTGGATGTATCCATATTTCAAAATTACAGTTGGTGTTGTGTTGGTAGGTGCCTTAACCGTAGCCTTATCGCCTCACGCACACATTTTGGCCAACCTAGTACAGTAAGCTAATCAGCTTCTTTGAAGCTTTTAAAATATGAAAGTCTTGGAGAAAATTAGATATGTCTTTGGTGAACATGGACCACAAGGCATCTGCTTCTTGTGAAGCCTAGAACGTGCTTTTTAACACCTTATCGACGTCGGTCTTAACTGAGATTTGCAAAGTAATTTACTCAACTTGATCTAAATCAATCAGAGCAGCTTGGAAGGAGGCACGCTACAACCGCGGTAAAGCATCCAAGTTTTTGACATGTTTCATTGGAGCTTTGGTGCGTCGTCTGGGTTGTCTCCCTCCACCGAACCTCTCAACCCGAAGAGAACTGCTAGGCGGCGTACCTTTTTTACCTCAGGTTTTCAATTAGACTTAACACTTATTTGCATAGCTGGTTTGACCTTTTAACGCTACCCACCTGACTCGAACCAGCGTATATCCGCTCCGTTATTCGGACGTAGTTAAATGAATTTTCACCATAAAAATATGATCGGGTTCACCAAGTGGGTGAGTAGCTTGGTAATTATTGCTGGCATGGCCTTAACCGCCAGCAACATCTACCCGCTAAACATGTACATGCACTTGGTTGGTATAACCCGCTGGCTCGTGGTTGCATTCGCTTGGCATGATCGAAGCCTAATCATGCTCAACGCGGTTGCCGCACTCATCTTTACAAGCGGCATCATCGCCAACCTGATTTAGTTCACCAAATGTTAAACGGGTTGGTGTATGTTCCCAAAATAATTCCAACATCAAGGATAGCTCACATGGGTAGAGGTAAAACATCTTTCGTAAGATCGAGTGCCGAGGAAAAGTTCACGCAAACCTTGAAAGCGGATAAGAAATTTGTGTTGGAAAAAGAGAAAGTGAAGAAAGTGAATCAAGAAAAAATGGCTAAGCTTAAAGCACTTCGCTTGGCCAAAGAGGCAAGCGAATCTGCATGAGGTTAACTTAACTTTTGAATTAACCGATCAAGATAGAACTGAGCTTTCTTGGTAGCCTTCAATGGACTGCCTTTATCGCGGAGCCTCCACATATATTTGATAATCTGGGTACGGTAGAAGTCTTCCGGCTGCTTTCCTCAAGCATCGAGTCGATGGCATCGAGGCATTCAACTTTGCCTTGGATGTAGTGTTTTGGTTTAGTTATATCGTTCATCTACAATTCTATACACTCCTTGGATACACATCAACAAAGGGAATCGACTCACAACCCCTGAGGATATCGGGCTTAAATCAATCACCCCATTTCGGCAATTTTATGACGAATGCGCTACTAGCTACTCGTTGGAGCTACTCAATACTCCTTTATGCTTTTTTTTCTCTACAGCAGGGTAGAGGCTTTAATTAATGGCGACTAGGTAGTGAGTTCTTGCAATTTCATAAACTCAAATTCAGCAGCCAAGAACCTTTCACGCTTGGCCAATATGATTTCTGCGTCATAGCCGAAGCCGATTCATGTGCAAATATCACTGCATTGACGTTACGGGCGAGAGCTAGTGGAACCGTTGATAATTTAATTACCTTAGAATCGGTAAATGTTGAGAAATTACGCGGCGTTTCTAAGCATGTTCAGTATACGCCACCAAGTGGGTTCATAATTATAAACGCCCTTGCTTGTAGGTCAGAAACTCAGCCGATACACTAGTAGGATGACATCCACGTCCCCAAAGAAACCGCAACCCGAAAATCTGCAACCCGCTATAAGGAAATGCCTAATGTGCTCGATCTCTTTTCAGTCAAGGGACATTAGCGAGCGGGTATGTCCCGACTGTAAAACATCTAAAGCTTGGCGGGAGGGGTATTAGGCGGTTAAGAACCCCGCTTGAAGGTCAGAAAGTCAGCCGCCTCATTGACTTATTTGGGTATGAGACTAAATGGCAATATCACGTGTTACATTTCGAATTGTTTGCTACAA
>Ga0209501_10001331_pt1 | contig 27368 bp, 10 predicted proteins | sample ArcticOcean_MG_C_4_FD_187434 | JGI IMG/M metagenome (GOLD analysis project Ga0209501, IMG submission 187434) | Marine microbial communities from western Arctic Ocean - ArcticOcean_MG_CB4_134 (SPAdes) (version 2) | ecosystem: Environmental > Aquatic > Marine > Oceanic | place: Arctic Ocean...
GCGGGCAGGAGTTTCCGATGATGATGGATCATCAGGATTCCCAACATCCTCCCAAAAGAAAGGCATCGCTGGCGGTATCGTTGCTTTGCTAATTCTCTTCATTGCTTACCAAGCAGTCATGGGTTTCTCATTCGGTGGAACTAGTATTTCTGTAGCGAGTCTCGAAGTTGACGAAGATTCAGACTCACTCCGTGTTCAGGTGTTCATTGGGACCTCGATGATTGGAATACTGCCTTCAGATATGTTGACTATCGACATTTCCTATGGAACTGAAACTGTTCACAGCGTCTCAGTTGATCCAAAAGCAAAATTGGCGTGGTATGACATTCCTTTCGCGGATTTCTATCAAGGTAATTCTAGAGGGATGGCCGCTGACTCTTCGGATATTGATTACACAATCACCGTAACTCAAGGGTCGTCGACTTCTGTCGACTATGTCGCAGCGAGTGCGATGATGGACAGAACAATCAACAATGTAGATGGTGAATTAATGGGTGTCACAGAACCTAACACCAATTGTGACCAAACTGGTGAATCAAACAACTGCGAGAACAACGGCTTGAATCACTTAGGCACTCAGTTCCGAGTTGGGGCTGGAGCAATTGACCCTGTTGAGAGCAACTCCACAGATGTCATGCTCCATGTCGATTCGGATTACACCATCTCTGCTTCAATCAGCTTTGAGGGCACAGTCGTATTCACATTCCCATCAGTATCAGTAGATGGTTCGACTGCAACTTGGTCAAACGGCGGAGGTCTCGTAGAAGGCGCTTGGCTCGATTTGAAAGGTGACGGCGCAAAGGTTGATGCATTCGGAACCACCGTGAATTATATTCCAAGGGGAGACTTCTACGATGGTGATGGTTGCTATACAATCGATATCACAGTAACTCACGACTCTCCCTTCGGAGAAGAGATATCCGGTGCAGCGAGCCAAGGGTACAAGTTTTCGTGGGAGTACAACGAGAACCGCGATACGAGCGAATCTGCAAACGAAGAGTACCGGCCAACCGAAGCGTGCTGAATCAACAGCACATCCTCACCTGTGAGAGTGGACATCTCATCGGTCGAGTTTTGCGTTGATGACAATTTTCAGTCATCATCGCCATCGTCATCATCATCGTCGTTGTCAATGTTGTCGTCATCATCGAATCCGTCGAGTTCATCATCGAGGTCGTCTAATTCGTCTCGCTCAACAGTGATTTTCTTCACTCCGGTATCCTTCAAGTCGCGCACTGTGGTGAAGTAGACGACCAACAATAGTCCAACCACCAATGCAACAAGGAGGCTGATGATGACGGGACTCATCCCCGATGCATCTTCTGCAGCCGACCAAGTTGTTGTCTGGCTCTCAGCTTCTCCGCCCCCGAGAAGGCCATCTTGAGTTATCTGAGTAGGCGTCAGTGGTTTGCAGGAGAGAGTGGCATTTCCGCTTTCGACGTGGCCCCAGCGGAGTGCAATGTCAGCGGTTGCTCCAGCAGCAACACTTGCGAATGGATAGGCCGGGCTTATGTCGGCTCGGTTCTCACCCTCGTAACATTCGATTGCAACATTGTTTGCGTGTCCGCTTCCTGTGTTCTGTAATGTCACGGTCACATACGCACGCTTCCCTAAGGTCGCAGCCGTGTCAACCTGAACTTTTGAAACGGTTACGGCTGGCAAATTTGGGATTTCGATTGTCGGATTCACCTCTTTTGCTAATGGGCCCCCAGAACTTGTGTAGGTGCCCCATGCAGTGAACCATCTGATGTCAGAAATCGTAGCGGATTCAGACCAAACGGTTCCGTCAGCATAGCCGATTTCAACAACTCGGACTCCATTCGCCTCATCGCCTGGAACTGTGAAAGTTCCATCAGACACTGAAATCCCCATGTAATTCTCTTCGTTTGGACCCACGCCAGTCAAGTTGAATGTTGCCCCTAAGCCGGGGAATTGTAGGACTTGTCCGGTGAGTTGGCGCTCGTAGATGCCGACGAATCCGCCGGTGTTTTGGCCGTTCTGGGCATCGATGACCGCTGCTGTGGTTGCTCGGATATCATGGTCATCCTTCGAGCCATTGAACCCTCCACCATACCAAGAGAGGCTTCCCGAGAGTTCGACCGGGCCTGAGTCGCGAATCCAACTGTCGGAACCTGAAGCGGTGCCGTCGATTGAGATGGCGGCGCCTGAAATCGTTGAATTCGCAGCGGTTAAACTGCCTCCGGATGCGACGGATAGAGAGTATCCGGACTCGCCTCTAAGTAGCCAGCCGGGGCCATCTAAATCGCTTCCTTCAAAGGAGTAGGTTACATCATTATCCTCTATCTCGATTCGGTCGATTACCAACTCGCCCCAAGAGGTCGCCTCCATCTCAAAGGAGAGCCAGCCACCTTCTGAAAGTGGATTCAAAGTCACTGGGAATGAGTATTCATCTCCATCCATCTGTTGTTTCGCACCACTCTTCCATTGAACTGTAAAGTTGGAGAGATTGTAGCCTTCGACACTGAATAATCGTATTACGACACCTAAACTAGCGTCACCTGTCGGTAGCCATAGTTGGGAGGTTTCACCGTATGCATTCCACCATTGTTGGTCGCTCGGCGGCTCGTCAGCGGTTAGGGAACCGCCGTCCATGACTAGCGAGCCGAGGACATTAATCGTCGCTCCTTTCTCAACTCCTACGCTTCCATTGACAGTTACGGTCACTCCAGAATCGATAGTTACTGCTCCAGAGAGAGTATCTCCCTCCTGCCAAGTTTCGTCGGCAGAGATGTTTCCTCCAGTGATAGGCTCAGCAAAGGCGGGTGTGGTTGTGAGGCCCAGTCCAGTCAGCATCAGTGTGGTCAGCAAGATGGCCAGTAATCTTCCGTTCATCGTGCGCGCGAGCGGGCGGGAGAACATGAAACCGACGCAGGAAGGTGTGTTTCGTTTAAGGGAGGAAAAATCAGTATTTTCTGGGTGCGAAGGTTGAATCGCCGGGTGTTGGGTGAGGTCGTCATGGCGTCGGAGTACCTCCCTTGGGCTGGCCCGTTGATGGCCCCACTAGTGGTCCTCTGGCTCTACCTCCCCGGCTATCTGTCCAACACTACAGCGATGCTCGGCGGCAAGTGGATACCCGAAATGACAGGCATGACCGTGAAGCCGATTGATGGCGGCAAAGTGCTCTCAGATGGCAATCGGATGTTGGGTGATGGCAAGACATGGAACGGCTTGGTAGGTGGAACGGTTGGAGGCGGATTGATAGCGATGCTCACTCATGCGATTGCAAGCGGGAATCACATCGGTTCAGCACCTTTCTTGGACCCGCTTGGAACTTATGGCTCCTCCTCGGCGGCAATCGGTGAGGCTTGGTTTTGGCTCGGAGGTGAATGGGGTGCGGCGTTCGTGTTGGGATGCGTGCTTGGCTTCGGTTGTATGCTCGGCGATTCTGTCGGTTCGTTCTTCAAGCGGCGTCGCGGATTGAAGCGTGAGGGTGAAGTCAGCAGCAAGGCGCCACTTCTCGATACCCTCCCCTTCGCAATTTTCGCCTTCCTGTTCGGGCAACTTTTCCTTGCACCCTCAATTGTGGGGAGTTCAGACCTGTGGATGGGAATGGTAATTCTTCTCATCTTGACTCCGATTATACACCGCGCATTCAATGTGATGGGTTATCGCCTCGGATTGAAATCCGTTCCCTACTGACTTTGTGGGGAACCTTATGGAGTCGACACGCCGCCAATTTCCACATATGTCCGAAGCGACTGTGCTAATTGTAGGCGGAGGAGGGCGTGAACACGCGCTCGCTCTCGGATTAGTAGCCTCGCCCTCAGTCGGCGAAATCCATGTCACGCCGGGAAATGCTGGAACCGCTACAATAGCCACCAACCACAATGTCTCAGACAGCGATGTCGAGGGACTAGTTGCATTGGCTCAGTCACTCGATTGCGACCTTGTAGTAGTAGGCCCGGAGGGCCCTTTGGTGGCAGGACTCGCAGATTCCTGCCGAGCGACTGGAATCGCCTGCTTTGGACCACATTCCGAAGGTGCTGAACTCGAAGGCAGCAAACTCTACGCCAAGCAGGTAATGTCCAATCTTGGTATTCCGACAGCCGCTTTTCACCTCATAGATTCAGTCTCTCAAATCGACGCAGCATTGGATGACTTTGCTCCCCCTTGGGTGGTCAAGAGAGATGTCTTGGCTGGAGGTAAAGGGGTGGAAGTTACCAGCGAGCGGGCGGTGGCGTTTTCGGCACTTGAAGAGGGCGTCTCTCTCGACGGAGTTGTACTCTTGGAAGAGTTCCTTCCCGGCGAAGAAGCGAGCATGTTGGTGATGCTGGATGAGAGCGGCTGGGTAGCGTTGCCAGCGAGTCAGGACCACAAGCGAGTTGGCGAGGAAGATAGCGGACCAAATACTGGCGGAATGGGGGCGTATGCGCCGGCTCCAGTGGTGACTGAAGAATTGCGCCAAAAGGCGTTTTCAAGAATCGTTGAACCGATGCATGAATGGCTGACTGCGCAGGATACACCTTACCGCGGCTGCCTCTATGTGGGGCTAATGATTGATGACCTCAACGACCCCTATGTCGTCGAATATAATGTCCGATTCGGGGACCCTGAAACTCAGGTTACAGTGCCGTTAATTGAGAGCGATTTGTACGAACTTTTGTACGCCGTTTCGACAGGAAATGTCGCCTACTCAAACCCCAAATTTTCGACCGCTCACGCCATGACAGTCGTGCTCGCCTCCGAGGGTTACCCTGGGCCTCCTAGGAAGGGGTTGCCAATCTCGATAGAACATGCGATGATAGCGCAAGAAGAGGGTGGGGCATTCGTGCACCACGCTGGCACCTCATCCGATGACAACGGGCAGCTCATTTCGAGTGGCGGCCGAGTTCTCGCCTGTACCGGCATCGGCGCCACACTTGGGGAGGCTCGAGAATTAGCGTATTCTTTGATGGATGGAGTCTCTCTTGAGGGGTCCCATTTCCGCTCCGACATAGGTTACCGGGCGCTGTAACGATAATATTGCTAAATGGGGGTATGCTCGCCATCCCCTCGCGTGCGCGGGTGAAAACGGTTAAACCAAAGTTGCGGGTGGCGGCGACGCTGACAGTCTTAGGACTGGAAGAATCGAGGGAAACAAAATGGAAAACGACACCTCTACAATGGAGAAAGTCAATCCGGCAATGAGTCTCATCAGTGCGCCGCTGGCAGGTTTAGTCCTGCTATTGCTCACGATGATGATGTATCCGCTGGGCGTGACTTACGATGGACAAACCGCAGTGATGACACAAGTGCTGCCGTTCGTGATGCTCACGATCGGTGCCTTGTTTGGCGTCGTACCGCGTCTGGTCTTCTCCACCCTCGGGGTTAAGCCGGCGCAGGTCACCCTGCTGATATTCGCTCCACTTGTGATTGCTGCCGCAATCCCACAGTTGGTGCTAGGCGATACTCTACTCGGCGTGCTGTTTCTTCTGCTCGCCTTCGGAGTCCACCTTTTCGACCGAGTCGGACGAAGCGAGGAAGCCTCGCTTGTCATCTGGGTTGTGATGGGCTTCTACGCTGCACTTTCGTTTGCCAGCATCGCCGCTCCATCATGGAACGGTACACAATTCATCAACGGCGCTTGGTTGCCAGTCTTCGATGTTGCATCGAATGGCTACTGGGGCGCAATCGATGGTCACAGGGAGGCAACTGCCTTCCTCTTCTTCAATGGCTGGATGATTACAATCCTCGTCGGAGTTCTCGTTACTCTCGGTCTTAGAGGAGTAATCACCACTCCTAGCCGTAGCCGTTGGTTTGCCAAATTGCCAGACCGGCTCCACGACAAGGCATTCTTGCCACTCTTCGTCGGCTTCGGCATTTGGCTCGCAGCGCACCTCATCACTGAGTGGTCATTCTTTGCCGCTGGAGAGTCTGGTAGAATCTCTGGCGACAGAATGACTGTCTGGTGGGCTATGTTCACCGGCGTAATTTCGATGATAGCAATGTTCTGCTTCGCTGAGAATTGGCGCACCCGCGGTGCGCTCCTTCTCGTCAACTGGGGCCTCTACACAATCGGAGGACTTCAGGAGCGCGGAATAATCTTGGATGGCAGCGCCAACTGGCACAGTTACTTCCACGGAACAAACGGCCTGTTTGTCTGGTTCTTCCTCTTCTTTTGGATGAACGCATTAGCAATTATGCTCGGCGTGAAGGGTGTACTAGGCTCGACTGCCCCCAAGCGCGAGGCAGGACTTGCGCGCCAGTGGTGGACCAAGAATTGGTATGGAGTGGTGGTAGGTTCTGCCCTCTTCTCCGCTTTGGTAGTCCGAGTCGCGTGGAATGTCATACCGTTCATGAACTCCGCAGGAACACACGAATGGGACCTCACTGGAGGTTCTGACCCGTGGTACATGATGCGAACTGTTGAGTACATTCTGGCTGAGCACAACCATTTCCTCGTTGACATGGACCGTTCATACCCGCTCGGTGCAATCAACCCGCGACCTCCGCTATTCTCTTGGAGTCTAGCGATTGGTGGTATGTTGCTCGCTCCGCTACTCAATGTTCCCGCTGGTGATGCTGTTTGGTGGTCTGTTGCTGCGCTACCTGCGATTTATGGTGCATTCTGTGTGCTTCCAATCGCTGGAATTGGTAACCGCTTCTTCGGAAAGGCTACTGGCGCAGTAGCCGCTTGGTTAATCGCTTTGATGCCCGGCCATGTGAGTCACAGCACACTTGCATTGGCAGACCACGACTCGTTTGCTATTCTGTTCCTTACTTTAGGATTCTATTTCTGGTTGAAAGCAGTAAATGCTTCAGGAAGTGAAAAATTAGTCCCCAATGCCTCTTGGTCGCCAGCCTATCTATTGAAGGGAATAAAGGCGACATTTGAGAAGCGCCCAGCAGCGATTGCTAACGCAGCACTTGCTGGAATGGCATTCGCAACAGTTGCTCTTGGTTGGAAAGGATTCGTCTATGGACTAGCGATTGTCTTTGCGGCCTTCTTCTTGCAGGCTGTTCTGAACCTGTTCCGTGGTAGAGATAGCATGGCACTCTATGTTTGCACTCTGACTATGATGATGGTGGCATTCCTAATTCCGCTACCATTTTACTCTCATATGCAATTGCAATTGGTATTCGATGCGAGCGGATTCCAGCCGATGTTCTACATCATCGGCTTCACATTCGCAGCAGGTTGGGTTTCAGTATCATTCCGCGACAAGCCTTGGCTGATGGTGCTAGTTAGCGGAGGCGGCCTTGCAGCAGTAATTCTTGGCGGCCTTTGGCTGCTCCAATACGCTGGACTCTCAAACGGTTGGGATGTCTTGACCACTGGTGGATACTATCTTTCAAAGAACAAGATTTTCGACACGATTGCAGAGGCTCAAGCACCTAGCCGAGCGATGCTGTTCGCATCTTTTGGCCCGATTGTCGCACTGGCGGCACTCTCTGCTGGAATCATCGCCCTGTGGCAAGGTTTCAGAGGAAAAAGTGGGACAAAATTGGTTCTTGCAATTTGGATTCTGCTCGCCGGAATTATGGCATGGCGAGCAGGCCGATTCGTCTTCAACGCAACTCCACCCGTCGCAGTGATGGGTGGTTGGGCCCTCGTTTTGATGTGGGGTCGATTGGGCGGTTTGGACATAGCCAAGTCGTGGAGACGGTTCGGTATCGGTACCCCGAAGGCTCGTCTCTCTGCAACTGGCAAGGCATTGAAGAAACACCCCGGTGTATTTGCGATTTTCATAGTCTTCTTGCTAGTGTTTTCACAGCACGCTGCTTATGGCCTCGACTCAGGGATTCCCTCCGGAAATGCTGAAGCGAAGGAAGTTGATTCAGTTCTCTACAACATCACTCCGTCGCTCCTGCGCGCCGAAGACCCCCTCTTTGGATGGTCTGTCTTGGACTCAACACCTTACAATCCAAACGCCAATTGTCGCGGTTCAAACAAAGAAACCAGTTGTTGGTATATGGGCTCATTCGGTTCTGCCTTCAATGGCGGCCAATGGAACGCTGCATACCAATGGATGCAAGACCAAGATTCCGAGGTCCCATTTGGACAACGGCCTGGCTTCGTCTCATGGTGGGACTATGGATTCCAAGCGCTTGCTCAAGGCTCACACCCAACTGTCGCCGACAACTTCCAAAGCGGAATTCCAGCAGCCGGAAATATGCTGTTGGCACAAGGCGAAGCCGACTTACTCGCTCTCTTCATCATGACATTATCAGAGGGTGACCTACGCTACAATGATGGCGTGCATACACCTGAATTTACTGCTGCTCTCGAAGAACACTTAACCGGTTCTCAAGTTGATGAGTTCGTGTTACTCAACACACTCGGAGGCGATGATGGAGCAGGCGTCGAAGCCCGTTCATTCGAGATTTACAAGAGCGCAGGGTCAGTTCACCTCGGAGTAGGCTACGCGATTGATGAAAATGGACTACCACTTGCCACCAAGATTTACCGAGTCTATGACAGTCGTGAACAGGTCGGCACCAACTACCAGTTGGAATATGATGCAATGTTGATGTTTAACCAAACCAAGGAGCGCAACGATGAGGTAAAAGATGAGATTAGCCACTATGTCATCGGCGATTACTGGTACACCAAAGATATCGTCGAGGAATTTGATTCGGTCGCAACCTCTCTACACCGTCAAAACGCAAGGCTCGCACTTGGCAGAACTTTCTTGACCGCAGCACTCGGAATGGAGGAGTTAGTGTCACTTTACGCATCGGTGACCAACGGTATCACCTACACGGTAAGCGATTCGTCAGGCTCACCCGGCGACACCATCGACCGGAATCACGACATACGCTACTTCGCGATCGACAACAGACTCTACCCGACTGCGGGTTCCTACGACCAAAGCGGCGGAAACCCAACCGGGATTTTCTACGCACCGACAACCCTCTCCGGGCTCGACCCGTCAACCTACATGGATACATTCTATGTTACTCAGCGGGGCGATTCGAGTTTCTTCGTCGATATGACGCAAGAACAGTACGAAGTGGAGTACAAGGGAGATATTCTCCGAAGTCAGTCGCAGAATGATGTCGATGTCATCCGTACAGTCGATATCCGCATAGACCAGCAATCCGAATTCTTCGACACTATGATTGCAAAAGCCTACATCGGTTACGGCTCAGAAGATTTGGGTCTTCTAGGTAAGCCTTCCCAGCCGGGACAGCATTTCGATATGCGAGGTACAGCGAATGAATCTCTACAGTATGCATTCCCTCTACCGGCTGCGATGATGAATCACTTCGTACTCGCAAACTGGTATGATGCTAGCGCTGACGAAAATCGACCTTGGTATGATGCGAACACATATGTCAAGATTCTGAAGTATTACAGCGGTGCCACACTAACTGGCGATGTCGTACTCGGCGACATATCGACTGTTCCAAATGCCCGTCTCTTGATTGAGAGGGATGCTTACAGTGGCGAGGATGCATCCGATGAGGACCCTCGCGAGTATTGGATTCCAATCGGCAGTGTTGATGCTGATGAAAACGGCCACTTTGAGTTCCGTGTTCCAGCAGGCCACATTCGTGTGACCGCATTTACCGGATTTGCCGAAGACCCCGAGGAGGGTCTCGTGCACGACCGTGACAGTATTACTCAAGCGAAGAACAACTACCAAGAATGGCAGACTTGGACCTACGATATCCTAGGCCAGGAACTGGAAGAAGGAGTTCGTGAAATTAACCCAGTAACAGCAATCCTTGCGAATGTCTCAGGAGGTAAGTTGCTCGGCGCGGTTGAGTTCAATGTAACCGGTGACCAAGCTGATACCGATGGCGGATATGTTATCGAACAGACGATTGATATTCCTGCATCGAGTGCTACCGGAGTGGTTCGATGGGACGGCCACTCTTCTTTCGACGGCACCCCGCTCGTCTCACATGAGTTGATTTTGACAGACATTTGGACCGACCAAGAGGTTGCTCACATCTGGACTACAAACGGCACAGTAGAGGGTACTGAAGAGCACCCACGAACCTTCAGAGGTGATGGTGAGATGTTGATTACTGGCCCCGCTTACATGGACAGTGACGGCCCAGTTTTGGTCTCCGACTTTACCGGAAACTACACCCGAGAAATTCTCCACAACCACTCCTTCACAGGAGAGGGGAAGTTCCAGGGTCGCGGTTCATTCGTCGGCTCTATCACCAGCGACACCACAGTGGAGCCTTGTGACAACACGAGCGTACCTTTGGGCACGACGGTTTGTTCGGTGAACGAAAGTTCGCCCTTGGAGTATGTTTTCGAAGGGGCGTTTGAGGGCGTCGGAAGGGTGACTGCGAATCAGTCAGTCTACTTCACATCACATCTTTACAGAGAGACTTTGGTCGGCAATGGGATTTTCGTTGTCGATGCCTTAGATGAATCTCTTGAAACCTATGGTACAATCAATGGGTCCGGTCTGTTCAGTGGAGCAGCATTATTCTCCGGTGACATGGTTGAGCCGGGCAGTTTCCATATTGTGGATGCTTTGCCCGGTGTCTATCGAGTGATGGTAGTTCTTCCCAACGGGAACGAAACCCGTCTATCGACTCCGCTTGAAATTGGAGCCGAACCTACCAGCGATATTGAGTTGCTTCTACCCGGTTCATGGATTGAAGGAACACTAGTTTGGATTAATTCTGATACTGGTGTCAATCTAACATTAGAACTTCTAGACGATGCGCGGCCCGGTGAACTTCCAACAGAGAGTTGCGATGTCGTAGGATTAGCACCGTGCTTCCTCACAACAAATGAGACAGGCTCGTTTGGATTCGGACCTCTCCCTGATGGGAGCTATAAGGTCCGAATGGATTCAGATGGTGACGGCTTCTACGAGTGCGTGCCTTGGGTCTCGCCATCTTCACCAACCGTTTGCGGTGGACTAGCAGCAATTCGTCCTGAAGCAGCCGCAGAAGAATTCGTGATAATCGATGAGAATTCACCGATTCCGATGCATTTCGATATTGAATTCACTCTAGCAAAGGACCTCGGCGGTGGCACAGTAGAGACTGTCACAGATATTGATGTCTGGTTCTCGGGAGAGATGCTCAGCGATGATGAAATGATTCAAGCGGTTTACGACAACGACAGTTCCACCTATCGAGTTGAACTTCCCGAGGGCGATTGGATTGCCAACGCGTCTGCCGGCAGTGATTTGATGCTCTGGGAGGAATTCGAAATCACCGAAGACCTCACTGGCATAGATTGGACATTGAGGCGAAGCGTGAATGTTACTGGCCAAATTTTGGTCAACACCAACAAGGAAGAGAGCCCAGTGGAGGGAGTACCCAATATTGAGGTGAATTTCCAGTGGGGTTCCATTGTGACCAGTGTCCAAACAGGCACGGGAGATGATGCCGGAAACTTCACTCTGTTACTACCAGAGTTCGCAGTTGTCAACATGACCGTTCAATCGATTGCAAGCCAACTTTCGAACGGTACTCACTTCACCGTGGCTGACGGAATGGCTCCTTTGGTACTGAATCTTGAGGACGGCCTCACTGTAGAGGGGGTTGTCTATATCATATCGAATATGACGGAATACTCACCCCATATCCCAGGATTCGTACCTGTCAAGGTTCATGGATTCCACGAGGAAAGAAATGTTCATTGGTTCTTCGATGTCGAGGTTGACAGCGGGCGGTTCGTAACCAAGGCTCAGTACGGTAATTGGACGTTCAGCGTTGATGATGAACGGTTGAACATCGTACCGATGGATGTTGAAGTCTCAGATTTCAATATTGATAACTTATCTGGGCTTCAGTTGATTGGCCAGCCGAACAACATCACATTGGAAATATTCACATTCATCGACCATGATGGAGACGCTAACCTTTCGAATGGAACATCAATCGATATTGACTTCGCTCTTGTACCAATTTCTGGTGGCGGCGTAGGCACTCGCCTCAATGTCACTGCGGACCAATTTGTTGATGGCAAAGTTACGGTTGATGTTGAACCAGGCGTCTACTCGATGGTAGTCGATTTACAAGACGCCGTCAATGGTTCGGATTACGAGACTCAGATTGCTGCAAGCGAATTAGTCTTGGAATTAGGCCTCAACAATGTGTCTGAAGTAATCGAGGTGCCATTCATTCCCAAGTGGAGAATGGATGCTACGCTGGAAAATTTCAGTGGCGGAGGCCAAAATGCCCTGCTAGTGAACTTCCAAGAGGTAGATGGAATGAATTCGTTTACCAAGTACACCGATGAAAATGGTTCGATTAACGAATATCTACCAGAGGGTGAATGGCTAGTAACTGTAGACCGATTTGTTACAGGAGATACTTCCGAGGAATTCCGCGGATTGCTCAACATCAGTGCAAATTCAATACGGACTGGTTTGGTTTGGCAATCTCTTGAATCTGCTGAGGTAACTATTCACCTAGCTGAATCTAGTTCCGGTATTGACTTGGCAGGTTACGAACTTATCGCGACCAGTCGAGATGGTCTTGGAGAAGTGACCCTACCGAATACTGATGATGAAGGAAATGTCACGGCATATCTATGGCCGGGCGCTTGGACTATCTCTTTGAATAAGACAGAAGCACAACACCGCTGGATTCTCGAAGGGCAAGACCTACCATCTCTCTCGAGAGGTGAGGTTCTTCCACCGGAGAATTTCACTGTCGAACACTGGGTGACCCTCGGTGGTAACTTATTCTGGGACTTGAATGCGGATGATGCCTACAATAACAATGAAGGTATTGAAGATGCAAACATAACAGTAAACGGCGATACATTGGATGAACAACTCAACTTGACGAGCGACTACGCTGGCACTTGGTCAGTGTTCGTTCCGAGCGATGCAAATTACAGTGTATCTGCTTCAAAACTAGGCTTTTCACCTGTGTCGGATACCATCAATGTGACTGGAATTGCAAGTAATACTGACCTTGAAATGATGGCTGGAAATGTCACAATTAGCGGACTTGTCGATTATGTTCAGATGGAAGTTTGGGATGATATCAGCGGAGATGTCACCCTTGCACTAATTCCATTCACTGGTATAGAAAGAGATTCTCGAACGCCTAACAAGATTCTGGAGAACGGAAGTTGGACTGGTAGTTGGGAGGCAAATGTCGAGCCAGGTAAGTGGATCTTGGTTGCTCAAATTGTTGATGAAGGAATCATCGGGTTAACCCTCGTTGATGCTGGTGTTCACGACGGTGCTGAGGCCAACTTGACAATGAACATTGGTGGCACACTATCCTTGAGTACCTCTTGGGTCGACTTCGAGGGTGCAACGCACGACCTTTCAGAGACCACCATATCCGGTGCTGAGATGTTGGCCATACCTGAAATTGTTGTTGATGCCGGTTACGGTGTCAAGTACAATGTGACTGTTGACAGTAATGGAAATATCGAGTTCCTCTTGCCGGCTGGTGAGATATATCTCGAGAGTGATTTCCAAACTTCTGAGCGTGGTATGACGATGGACTACAGTTCGGGCTTGTCGGCGTCAATCGCAAGTCAGCAAGAGGCGCCGGACGCTACACTGCGCTTCAACCGACGAATCGAACACAGCATCAGCTTCGATGTCATTTCAGCAACAAACTCTACTCAGACCGACGAATCTTACAGCGAGGTGGATGCGGTTAAACTAAACAACACACACTACAAGGTAATCGAATACTCAATTACCCTCAATTACACTGGTAATGAAGCGTATGACGAGTTCACAAGCGAAGTCGTATTTGCTGCAGAGGATGTCGCAGGATGGTCGATTGAATTCTTCAATGGCACAGTCAACGGAACTGAACAATGGGATGAGAGTAACGAGCTGACTATGGGATTGGATGGTGGGTTACAGGGCGAACTTCGAGTTCGCGTAACACCTGCCGAAATTGATTCTGCCCGTTCAATCCAAGGAGGTCACATTATCAAGTTGAGATTAGTTCATGGTGGAGGCGAGTTTTCTGAACATGCAGTGACTATTCACATCCCTCAGACATACGCTGCAAATGTGACCGTTGCACCGACCGGCACTTTGGGAGTGTTCCCTGGTGAAGAGGAAAGAGTTGAGTTCAAGATTGTCAACGAAGGAAATGGACAGGACATGCTCGCATTCGAGATTGACAGAACCCAACTCCCGACCAACTGGAGCGCCACTGGCCCTAGCGAATCACCATGGACTGCAGGTGAGAATCGAACCTACTCGTTCACGATATTTGCGCCAGCAGATGCTGGCGATGAGCCATTCACGCTGTTCTTGAATATCACTAGTGAAGATGGAACTGAGTATGAACAGGTCCCAGTCATCATTCAAGCGGCTAGACCCCTGCTCACTTTCGTGAAGGATGATACTGGCACACTCGATGGGTCAGACGCAGTCGCAGACAAGAGGAACGCATTCATTGTTCGAATCAGGAACGATGGCTTAGTTGATGCTACAAACATTCGAGTGAGTGTTTCTTTGGATGAGTACAACATCTCTGAATCCTCCGAAACGCAGACAGTTCCTGCTGGAGAGGCAGTGGAATACATTGTCTATCTGAATCTAGAAGAGGTTGCAATCGGTAAGAGGACATTCACTTTCGCTATCTCAAGCGATATGGGTCTCGACCTCGATAGTAACTCCCAAACCGAAATGACAAGTTCGATCAAGGTTGCTACTCCGGCGCCAGATTCAGTCAATGTCTGGGTGCCACTATTGCTGATAGCAGGCTTTGTGGTAATCTTCCTATCATACCGGAAGATTCGTGAAGGACTAACCAGTAAGATTCCGTTCTGATCCACTTTTGGATTAGGACAGTTCCGCCCACAGATGGGGTTTAGCGATAGCGCTCGAGCGGAATGTGGTCTAGCGAAAGCGTTCTCTTAGTTCGACTAGCCACCTAACTATCGGATTGAATCAAGCCAATATGACCTGCGTATAGAAATGTTGAGCGCCCTCATTCATCTGCTCACCAAAGAAGAGCAATCATGAACCCGCACTTACCCAAGGGTAAGTGGGGAGAACTATGATTCCGGGTTTGGAAGGCGTCGAGTATCTACCCGAACCAGAAGACCCGCGCATGCTGAGTACGATTGACCCCGGTGCGGAGGGTTACCCAGCGGAGGCCTACGGCCTATCTCCCGAATTGGACCCCGGTGGGTGGAAGGAGGCAGACGCCGCTAAACCGATGAAGTCGCCTTTGGACCTGCCATGGGGGTTGTGGATTCTTTTGATTATCATCGTCGGGATGTTGATTACTTACAGCACTCTTGTCACATTCATTGAGGACTTCATACCCAACTCAGAGTGGGCGTACGAGAGTACCCAAATCAGGGAGTTGAACGAGGCAGGCCTTGATGGCTCGGGAGTTCGGGTCTGTATCGTTGACACAGGAGTTGACATCAGCCATCCCGATTTAGCGGGAGTCAACCTAGTCGGGTTCAAAGATTTCATTGATGGAACAACTGGAGTTCCACACGACAATGACAACAAACAGTCACATGGGACGATGATGGTAGGTATTTTAGCTGCAAATGGCAGTTTCCGTGGGGCAGCACCGGGAATTCAACTGATCGTTGCTGCTGCCCTTGATTCAGAGGGTAGTTCAGGTTCTGAGGCGGCTGTGTCAGATGCCATTGAATGGTGTTGGGTCGAGATGGGCGCTGACATCATCAGTCTAAGTTTAGGTGGGAAACCCGACTTGATATCTACATTTGGTAGCAGCACAGAATTAGCAGTCAACAGTGCACTGGACAACGGTGTCTTCGTTGTTGCTGCTGCAGGCAATCACGGTGGGGCTGGCCAAGACTACCCCGATGTAACGGTGCCCGCCAATGTCGATGGGGTCATTGCGGTCGGCGCTATTCAGCGGAATGGAACTCTATGGTCGGACAGTAGTGCAGGTTCAGCGACTAACCATGACGGCTCCCTCCGTATCTGGCCGAATCAAAAACCAGAGGTAGTCGCTCCGGGTGTTCAGATTCACTCAACCTTCGTATCCGAAGAGATTGGGGCCACTTGGTCTCGAAGTGATGGGACGAGTGATTCAACCGTCTTTGTCACTGGCGCTCTCGCCTTGATTCTTGAGAGATACAAAGGAAATCCAAATCTTGAGCAACTGCAAGAGGGCGATAGAGGGCCAATCGAACTTGTGAAGTCGGCTCTTGCCGAATCGTGTGAGGCAAGCTCCTTCCAAGAATCGGGCTCACATCACATGCGTTACGGATACGGCCGATTGAATGCAAATGAGTGGTCAAACCAAGTGGGAATCCGGCTGGCCGAGTGATATTATTTCGATTCAATGATATTTCAAGGCGATACACTCCCTCATATTTGACACAATGTAAAGAAATTTTGTGAAAACATATTGATACTATTACTACTATCTTGATATTATTTCAATTGCGGCATGCGCTTTTGTTATTACCGAGAGGGATTTTCGCAGGTTCAAGAGAGGAGTTGTAGTAGATGGAACAGACCCAGCGAACCCACAGCTTGTTGCTCGTCGCGCTATTTGTGATGAGTACGATGACCGCATTGGTGAGCATGACGCCCTCAGTCATGGCAACCAATGAGACCACTTCTGGAGTGATCACAGGGACCGAAACTTGGCAGGGTGCTCATTCCCTTACCGGGGATGTAGAGATTGCTCCGGGGGCGAAATTGATTATTCAACCCGGGACTAGTATCACAGTTCCTAATGGGACTTTCATTCATGTCAAGGGGAATATGTGTGCAGGTGACACATCCTGCGGCGCTTCTGGAATGGGCAGCAATGCTAGCCGGATTACTTTCTCTTGGACCGCGCCAGCCAACGATTCACAGAACGGCCGCTGTTACATGATGCTTAATCCGTCCAGCGGGCAACCTCTGTACAATCCGGACGCATCCTGCTTTGAAGGATTGTTAATTCGAGACACTATTGACATCGCTCAGACAAAGTTGAACCATGTAACCATCCAAAATGCGTATGGACTCGGCCGCTATGTGGCTGATGTAGGTCAACTTAGATTCGGTGCTTTGGTTCTTGATGGCGCAAGCCCGACTATCACTGAACTCGCTACACAGAATATCAACACCTCAAGCGTCTTGGTTCTCGACTTAGGTGCACCTACCTTCAATGGCGGATCATTTTCTGTTGGTGTAGAGGCGAGACAAGAAAGTCTGCTCGGTAATGCTGTTCAAGCGTATGGTGCAGGAAGCCCGACTAACCCAGTTACTCTGATGAGCCCCTTATTCACAGGCACTCAAAATGGCTGCTCATCGGAGGACAATGGCCGGCATGTGGTTTGGGCTGAGAAGTCATTCATGGATATTGACCATGGTGTAGTTGCAAGCGCCGACTACGGCTATCGGTACACAGATGCAGCAGGGACAATCAGTTCAAACACCATCCAAACAGATTGTACTGGAATCGACATCAATGGCCGACGAAGTGTGCTCTCCAATGACTACGAACTCCAGGTAACTGGAAATACCATTACGACTACCGACAAAACTCCAATCACAGCCTACGATGGTGCTTACTCCCATATTGCCGGCAATTCGTTATCTGGTGCCGAGGAAGGTTCCGGTGTTCAGGTCGTATCATCATACCCGGAACTTGCTGAAGTCAGAATCAGCAACAATATCATTGGACCGATTGGCGGTTACAACGGTATTTGGGGCATGGGATACATCGATACCCATGTTGATAACAATACATTCCAAAATGTCAATCGTGAGCCGGTTGTTCTCGGTGAATACCACTATCTCGACCCATTCTGGTCAGGTATCCTACCACCTTCCGTAACTCGAGGCACATTCGTTGATAACACCATCAACAATGTTTCTGGCACATGCAGCAGCGTCAAAGTTTGGGACTCCGATTTTAACTGTCCCGCCTTCCACCTGTTCCGAAGTAGTGCAACTATCAAGCGCAATATCATCAACGAAGTTCCCGGCGATGGCATCCGTGCCATCGGCGCAATTATTGATGTTCAAGACAATGTTTTCAATGTTGGAGAAGAGGGAGCGAGAATCATACAGCACGATGATGGCTATGGAAATGAATTTGGCACACTCGCCTTTTTCTCAGGGAATACATGGAACGGCGTCTCGCGTACTTACAACATCACAAAGAGTTCGGTGACCGTTCAATCAGAGACGATTCCGAACCCGCCACCCGGGTCGAATGCATCATACCCTGTTCTGCTAAGTTGGCCTGATGTCCAAGCATTCCCTGGTAACAATTGGGCCGGACAAGTATTGGTTTCGCCGACTCAGGAACTACCGCCGAAAGGGTTCCCACTCGCCCTAACCATGACAAACAATTCCACGGTTTTCACCTACGCCAACCTCACCAACCTCGACCTTTCAAAGGTGAAAATTGGAAGTTCTTCCCCCATCATGTGGGCTGTACAGGTAAGAGAGGCTGCTCTAGTTAGGTTCCGCACAACCGTTTCAGGAGTGCGCGTCGGAGATGCCCAGGTTCTCCTTGAGGATGCCCACGGCAACGACCTCTACGACCTTCGCACTGACCCGTATGGATTCACACAGTGGGTTTCACTACCATTGGATTTCCACCTCGACTTTACTGGCAACGGGCCGAATCCGAATGGGTTTGCGAACGACCCCGGTGAGAATTCTTGTAATGACGGCGTCGACAATGATGGCGATTTGCTATGGGATTCAGATGACCCCGATTGCCAACAGGGTTCCGGTACGCGGGAATTGTCGAAGTATCTGGTTACAGGATACAAATTCGGCAAGGGACACGCCCAGACATCGTTCAATTTGACCGGAACTTATGACGATGTTCTCAGTATGACCAACGCTGCACCTACTACCACAATCAACCAACAGGATGGTCATTCATTCAAGCGAATGGTGAATTTCAGCGGGACCGCATGGGATGGCAACATCGGCACGACCATTTTCACTGATGATGAACAGGCCCGTTGGGAACAGAAGGGTGTAGTCGAGAGAATTGAAGTCAAAACACCTGATTCAAGCTCTTGGCTCGATGTCCGATATGCAACCGATACGAGCGGTGCTAACGGAGAGGTCACCTACAATAACAGGCCTTTCAGCACTTGGTATTTCGAGTTCGATATGTCAGACCAACCCGAAGGTGACTACACATTCGAGTTCCGCGCCTACGACGGCGTTGACCACAGTCAAATTTTGACTCGAACTATTCGATTGAATACACAAGCACCGGTCTTGTTCGTTGACTCCCCGGCGAATAGCACTAGCCACGACGACGGAATCGTCGCTTTCAGTGGTAGAGCAACCAATCCATACAGCGGAGTTTACGGCAGTGACATCGACAAAATCCACTTTGAAATCGACGGACCGAATTTCCACACGATTGCAAGCACTGCTGGAGGACCGGACTGGTCGTGGGATTGGAATTTCTCTGGAATGCCCCGCACAAGAGATATTTGGACCTTCAAAATATGGGCTTCAGACTCTTCATTTTGCCGCGGCGTGATAGATGAGTGTATACCTGTAGAGTTGTCCTTGGACATAGACAACACAAATGCAATACCTGTAAATTATCTTAGCGAGCCATACGACATGCAGACAATCACTGTGTCATCTGAGACTCTAATAATGGGGGTTGCGAGGGATACCGATGGTGAGGTTAGCCGAGTCGAAATCAAGATTCTCGACCCGCAAGACGCTTTGCGTGAATTGCCTAATGCACCACCTTACATCACAAATATCGCAGAGAATGGCGTTTGGGCTACCACTTGGGATACAAGCAACTTAATTCACGACTTCCATTATTTGGTTCAGGCTCGTGCGTTCGATGGGCACGATTACAGCTCGTGGGATCAGGTTGAAGTCATCATCAATAATCCACCTGACGCTGATAATATCCCACCGGTGTTCAATGGCACTGGATGGGTGCGAGAACTGGTAATCTTCTGTGAAGAAGGTAGCCAAGCGCTCGATAGATGCGGCGAAGGAGCATCGATTATGCTCTCACCATTCTTCAGCGACCCAGATGGGACTGAACTTGATTTCGAGATTTATGACAACCCAGATATAATTGCGAATGCAGACCTTCAACAGGACACGCTCTGTGCAGATATTATCTCGATCAATTCTGCCGGAGTTGCTACCTATGACCCCGTGGCAATGTCATTCCACACTCCAGACATGGATATGTGGTCATGTGAGGGAATGCAGTTCATCGCCAAGGATGGCTCAAGCCGCGCCTACTCACTAACCGTTGACTTCATTGTAAGAGCAGTCTCGTTTAGTGCTGAGCGAACAGACGGACTTGACTATCTGAGTGAGGACGAATCGGTAATTTTCACAGGGACAGGAAGACCTGGTGTAGAGGTTGTAGCACGCTCAACCATTACCGGTCTGCGGCTCAACAGCACATTGGTGGGCGCCGATGGTCTGTGGACCATCTCAATTGACCAGAGCAAGTTTGAGGACGGAGGCAACGGCGTCAAATTCCAGTATGATGGAAAGGATGTCGACCAATCCTATTCAGTTCAGGTAGGTGCACAAGACGATTCCAGCGGACTTGGTTGGATATTGTGGGCTGTGCTGTCTCTTGTTGCAGTCGCACTTCTTGGAGGTGTGTTCTTCTTCTTTTTCGTAGAGTTTGAAGAGGAAGAAGACGATATGCTTCTCGGTGATGAGCCAGAGGTGGAAGAGGACCCATACGCTTGGGGACGCCAGACTCAAGAGGAGGCTGCCAGTGCTACCGGCGGTGCGAATGCCGCGGCTCCCGTAGCCGCTGCTGCACCTGCGGCTGCTCCTCAAGCAGCCTACCCCGGTTGGAAGTGGGATGCAGAGAACAACGAGTGGGTTCCAGACCCGGACGCGCAGCAGTAAGGGCGACCCCGACCTTCAAGGAGGAGCGGTATTGACCGGAGTTGTAAGAGGGCGCTGAAATGGCTATTGCAAGACCAGGAGTACAGGAGAGAATCCTTCTCCATTTGCGAGATTTCGCCGACTACTCGGAGAAAGTCGAAGTGCCATTTTCGCTTTCTCAGATGGGAATCGCGAATGCGGTCGCAATCGCTAGGAGCAATGTCCCTCGTGCGATTGCGGGGCTGAAGGACCAAGGTCTTCTCATCGAGAGGCAAGCCCATGTGACCGGCGTTACACGGAAACGAAAGGCGTACTTTCTAACCGACCCGGGGATGAAGTTGGCAGAGGAAACATGGGAGAGGCTTTCGGCTCACCCAATCCGTCTAATCGACCAAGATGGTGGCTCAGATACGACAACTCTCGCGGCTGCTGTTGAAGCGGCACCGTTCACAATCCGTGCGGTCGACATCCTTCGCTACCTCGATGATAGCGGAGTTGTCGACTTGCGCTCATTATCACCAGACCTCATCGAGAGAGACTTGGCAAAACATGTCGAAAAACAACTGGTGACCTCACTTGAGGACCTGCCGAGGGTACGCACCTTCTTCGGACGGGAAAATGAATTGAAGACGATGATGGATCTAATCGATGCTCGCTCGACGACAATTTTGGTGCCGGGAATCGCTGGGATTGGTAAGACTGCTCTAGCTGGTAAAATGATTGAGATGTTCACTCACAAGAGAAACCTGCTCTACCACCGCGTTCAGGATTGGGAGGGCTCTCGGGCTTTCCTAGAGTCGTGTGGGGAATGGCTATCGTCGATTGGTGATGACAGCTTGAACGACTATCTCACCGCGACCCCAATTCCCTCCGCTTCAATCTCAGTCGATTTGATCGTAGAGGCATTAGCAACTGTTCCCGCCCTGATAATCGTTGATGACCTGCACAAAGTTGCAGACGATGTTCTCTATTCGATTGTACGCGGCTTGACTCAGCGAATGGATGACCTTGAAGAGACCGGATTAGTTCTCTTCTCTCGCTCTTTCCAGTCCGTCGTTCCGCTGCGTGACGCAGAGGGTAACATCACCACACTCGTCGTGCCACTCGATGGCCTTTCGAGAGAGGCGTGCCGAAATTTCCTGCCCTCTCTCGAACCGGTAGACGACGCAACATTCCACCACATCTACGGCCTCTCAAGAGGCCACCCGCTGGTATTGACGCTAATCAACCGCGGGTCTATCGGCTCGACATTTCACGAGACGCTTGAGATGTATGTCGAGCAAGAAATCTTCTCGAAGTTATCTGGCGCTGAAAAGCGGCTACTCGGCGCTCTCGCAATCTTCCGCGAACCGATGCCGCTCGCGGCCCTCAGCGGGCAAGACCTTGAGACAAATTTACTCGATGACCTAGTCGAAAAGGGACTTGCCCGACAAGCAGATTCTGAGATGTACGATGTTCACGATTTGATTCGTGAGTTCCTCTCACGCTCACTCGATGCTACCACTCGCGACGAGTTACACGGCAAGGCAGTCGATTGGTATCGGAGCCGCCGCTCAGCACCCGAGGAACAAATCGAATTCCTATTCCATCTATCCAATAGCGGCAACGCAGAGGAATTGGGCAAGGAGGTTGAAACGACCGGGGCAGAACTTGTGCAGACCGGCCACATTGAGTTACTGGGAATCCTTGAGTCATTATCAGAGGACCAAGTCTCGAGTCAGGCTTGGGCGGTGGCACTCGAATTGAAGGCCAATATCTTCTCACTTCAGGGGCGCTGGGATGAGGCTCAGGAAGTCTACAGGGCGGCTTTGGAAATCTTTGCAGAGTCAGATGATAGCGAACTTGCTCGCGCCAGAATTCTTTCCAGCCAAGCAGATATCAGCGTCACACAAGGAGATTTGGAGGGTGGATTAGCAATGCACCGAGAGGCACTTGAGTCGTTCATCAAGTTGGGCGACCCGCAAGGCGCAGCACGCACATACAACAACATGGGATTCATTTTCAGACGACAAAGGGATACCAAGCGTTCACTCGAAGTTTACGAAAATGTCGAGGCTCTTTTGGATTCTGAAGACGATTACAGGCTCGTCGAATCTCGTATCAAATTGGCTGCCGCCTTCTTGGATATGGGGGAGATGGAGCGCGCTCGAGAACACGCTTTCAAGGCTCACGAGGAGACCCTGGCTGCCAAAGATATGGCCCAACACGCCCGTGCCCGTGTTGTGCTGGGGAGATTCTACGCCAAAACCGATGACCCGGAGTTGGCCCTGCACCACTATTCGGAAGCCCTTGATAAGTTGGCGGAGGAGAGAGACTTTCACGCAGCGGTGGAAATTACACTGCTGCTCGGGGAAGTCCTCGTCGATGCGGGTCGTAGAGAAGAGGCTTTGGAACAATATCGAGACGCGCTTGCACTTGCAGAAGCGAATGATTACCGGATGTTAATCGGAGAATTGCTCTCCCGTTTGGGTGACGCCGCACCAGATAAGAGCCGTCGAATGGAATACTTACAACGGTCGTTGACTGTCTTTAGAGAACTTGGCGCGCAGGATAGAATGCGTGATGTTCAGGCGAAGGTCCATCGGGCTCTAATGGGCTGAACCGCCCTCCAAATTCGATGGCTTCAAACTCCTGGCTGGGAGGTGCTGAGAGTGATTGTGTTGCCTTGCAGGAGGACCCACACGATGTCGACACCTGCCAATTCTACTTCTCCTGAGTGAATGGTTGAACCTGCTGCGCTGATTGAGCGACTAGCGGTGACGGTCGCTCCTCTGTCCTGCATCAGTAGACCGTCATCGTCCAACACCATTCGGATGCCGAGATTTTCGGCGGATGAAAGCAGAAGGGTAACCGGCTCGGCGTAGGTTGCGTTGCCGTCCAATCGACTCGCTTCATCCGCCCTCTCTACCGCTGCCGCAACCGCATCAAGATTGACCGTCATCGCCTGTTCAGTCCAAGTGTCGCCGCGTGCGTCTTGAATACCGAATGCCCAGACGCTGAAAAAGGAGAGAAAAGTCAAACCGAGCAGGAATGTGAACACATAGCCAAGTTCGGTCGCCGCAGCGGCCTCATCTCGCTGAAAAGTGCGTCGCTTAGTCATCAAAATGCCTCCTCAAGTTCAATCAATTGCGTCATGAGATACTCTCCGTATGCATACTCAATTGGGCCAATTGCAAATTGAAAAGAATCGGCTCTCCCGCCGCGTGATAAATCGCTTCAGAGTTGGTGGAGGTCAACTGCACCCAGCCGACATAGTCGTCGAGCCGCTCAATGTCGCCGGGGAATGTCAACCAATCTATCGAATAGGCGAGTTCAGAAGAAGCATCGGCGGCGATTGCGGCGCCATACGGTCCATCCCAGCCCCGCCTAATTTCGTACGCCTGCACGCTCGCGAGTTGCCCCCGCTGGTCGAGTTCAATGGTCATCTGCACATCGCCTGCGCCAAACGATGAGGTCGTCGTTGGAAGTGTTAGGGGTATCGTAACCGCCAATCTTGGCCCTGGTCCTTCCCGAGAGGGGGGTTGAACAAGGACAGCCGCATGGAGCTCGGGGTGGTTGGTTCCAACGAATCCACCACGGAATCCGATTTCCATGTTGCTAATTGAACTCTCGAAGCGATAATTCAGTCGAGGCAGGTGAGCGCCCCACGCTGATGCGAGGCTGCTGTGGGGGTCATTTCCAATCGGTCCGAACAGAGTGACACCGATGCCGAGCGGATGCGAACCCGACAGCCAAGCATCTCTCACATCACTTGTCCCTGCTAACTCAAGATTTTCCCATGGTAGGAGCAATTGCATCCAGCCTGAGGCGCGATTACCAACTGCGATGCAGCGTTCTTCGCCATCCTGGCGAACTTCGAGCCATCCGTCGTCGCCAACAGATGCAATCAGACGGTATGGCCCATCTACGATTGTGTCAGTCTCGTTTACCGCAGTGCGCGCTAGGCCGCTTGCTGAGGAGGTTAGTGGGACCACTTGGGAGAAGGTGGTGTCATTGAAGGTAACTTGGGGGCTCACATTTCCTGAAATCGAGGTGAAGAGGGTTAGAGAGGTGTCCGGAGTCGCCGGCTGCAGGATTAATTCGACATCGCCGGTACTTTCTGGCGTCTGGAAGGAGTGGGCCGTTCCACTTGAGTGGCCTGTGTCCGATGCCGCAATCAGTTCGAGCGAACCCGCTCTTTCAGTTCCACTACCACTCGTGTCTGCCAACCAATGAATTTGGATGGGTCCCGACGAGGTGATTGTTCCTGCTCCATCCTGCCAATCGATTCGTAGCAGTCCATCGCCGGGTACCGACTGATAGAGGCCTGAAATCTGTATAGAGATTGGCGATGATTGGGTATTCTCAATCAAAATGTTGCCCTCTGCGCCGGGTAGTAGAAAGTTGGTGCCAGCGTAGGAGCCAGCAACATCCGGCCACATTGTAGCACCCGAACTTGAATCCCCCCAAACTAGCAGAAGCCGACCTTGCTGGCCCGTTTCAATAGTCAAAACATCGCCAGCAGTTGCAGTCCAAGTGTTGCTCCATTGTGCCGGTGTACCGGTGGTTTGGCCACTGCCCGTTATCGCACCGATGCTCCAATCTACCGCCGAAAGGGAATCACTGACGAAGTAGGCTGAGACGATACCGGCTGGCAGAGGTACTGTCCAAGACCGACCGGTTTCATCTTCCGGGCTTGCCAAATTCGGTTCTACGAGAGTGGCGCCGCCAATACCTCTCTGAAACATAACACGAAGGGGGCCATCTGAGCGAATCCAACTATCACTACTGACTACGAAAGAACTGGTCTCACCATCGGCCAATTCGACGCTCGTTGAGCTACTACTTGATGAGAAGGTGACCTCAGTCACATCGAGGGGTAATTGTAGGGTATTTTGTGGAGTAACCTGAACGACTCCATCTGTGGCGGGCAATCTGTAGTTCCAAATCGCAGAGCCGCTGGCGCGTAAATCCGAGAAGCAGACAGCCGATACTTCTCCCGCTGGATATCGGACCCTCACATCATCGTCGACATCTAACAAGTCGTCGAGTCGCAAACTGCCATCTTCAGTGTAAGCGACTGAATACCAAGTTCCACCTTTGGCGTAATCCCACCCCAACTCGCCGGTGTGTGGTCGAAGAGGCATCGAAGCAGAATCACCGGGAAGTCCGGATTCAGACAGTTGAACTGTTTCAAGAGCCAAGTCAGTCATTTGGCCAGCCATCGCTTGTCGTTCAATCGAGCCATGCTTTTCGTTGATGACTGGAGTAATCGTGACCATCATACCAGAGATGATGGTGAGGACTCCAGCGAATAGGAGAACCGTTGCAATAGCCGCCGAAACCGCATCGTCGTCCTTCTGGCGACGCATCAGGAAACCTCCACAGATTGCAGCGCCACACGCAACTCCAATGGAACATCGGACGGCATAATCGTGATTCCATCAATTCCAGATAGGCGAGCATGCGGCCCAAAGCCGCGGTAATCATCGGCATGGCCAGAGGCGAGGTAGAGGGGGTGGTCACCAGTCCAGTGGTGGATATATTGGGGGAGGATTGAGGGATCACCGGCGACATCAACTACAATCACGAGATTTCTCACGGTCCCGTCAAACAACTCGGTTTCTCCTTTTGAATCGAGGTGAATATTCGTCATGTGGCGTTTTGCGGTCGCAGAGATATCAACATCGAGCAGAACTAGGCTAACTCGAGGCGTGCCATCGAGCAAAATGTCCTGCTGAAGGCGGGGGAATTGTCTGACTTCAACCGCATCGGTAGGCAACTTTTCGATTTTCGCACCATTAACCAAATCGACTGTAAAAGCACCAGTAGTAAGTGGGTTATTGAGGCGCAATCCATCGATTGGAACTTGCACAAATCGGTGGGAAAGTACACCATGAATATCGAAGACATCGATGATGATTACACCGGTTAGATTTGCCACGGTATGGTTGCCTGTGCCGTTGGTCAAGGTCCAGGTTTCGTTCATCCCATCCCCGGTTGCGGTTACGGTTAATGCCGTTCTATTCGTGCTGGCCACATTGATGAGGTCGCCATCCAAAACCACCACTGTCCGGTCGCTTCCTCCGAGGTCTGCCTGAACTTTCCAAGTTTCAGCATCGCGGAGGGAATCGATTGAGCGAGAAATTTGAGCGTTTTGATGCACCAAGCCTGCCCCTTCGGGGGATTGTGCGGCGATGAGGATTCGGTCATTCAATTGGGTCGCAGCGACCGAGCCGGCGGACCATTCTCGATTGTCGTCGATATCGTTGAGGAATGGTCCGAGTAGAACGAATACTCCTCCGATCACAGTGACTACCATCGCCAACAACATGGTGACGCCAAGTATCTCCGATACTGCATCTTGGCGATGCTGGTTGCTCCGGCGCACAAACTCTACTGATTCTTCCTGTTCTTATGGCTTCGCTGTCTCGGCTACGCCGAGGGTGCCAATTGGAATCCGATTGATGATGCGCATCGAATCCCGGCCCGCTGATGCTGATACGAACTGAAATTGGAGCAAATTCTATTCGCTCTGAAATTGGAGCAAATTCCATTAGTTGTTGAAGCGGGGTTTAGACGCCGAAGAATTCGCCTTCTATGTCGATGGCTTCCGATATGGGGCACCTCCACACGCCGGCTGGGGACTCGGTGTAGCCCGCCTGCTCATGGTGCTGA
>Ga0209501_10001342_pt1 | contig 27276 bp, 17 predicted proteins | sample ArcticOcean_MG_C_4_FD_187434 | JGI IMG/M metagenome (GOLD analysis project Ga0209501, IMG submission 187434) | Marine microbial communities from western Arctic Ocean - ArcticOcean_MG_CB4_134 (SPAdes) (version 2) | ecosystem: Environmental > Aquatic > Marine > Oceanic | place: Arctic Ocean...
GACCTCGATGTTTGAGGTGTGTTGATGTCAATAATTAACCCCGATATTAGCAAAGCAGAAACTCTACCCTCAAGGTATTATACTGATTCTGAAACGTTTGAAAAGTTGAGAACCAAGTTCACATCAAATTGGCATTTTGCCGCACATATTAGTGAATTTGAAGATAACAATGTCATTCCTTTACCACACCTTGTAGGTTTAATGAGAGAACCGTTAGTGCTTACTAAGGGTGATGAAATACGTTGTTTGTCCAATGTATGTACACATCGTGGAATGTTAATTGCCAATGAAAAGTGTGAGGGTTCCACACTTAGGTGCACATATCACGGCCGGACATTTGGATTGGACGGTTGCTTCCGAAACATGCCGGAGTTTCAAGGTGTTGAGAATTTCCCTAGCGCTGCTGATAATCTCAAAGAGTATCCGTACGAACAATGGAACGGGTTATTGTTTTCAACTTTAGATGGAACAAATTTTGATGAGTTGCTAAAGCCAATCGTTGAGCGAATTGGATGGATGCCAATATCGAGTTTCAAGCACGACCCAACTCGTCATCGTGAGTGGGAAGTTGAAGCTAATTGGGCACTATACGTTGATAATTATCTTGAGGGTTTTCACATCCCGTATGTACATGAAGACCTTCATGGGGCTTTGGATTACGACAACTATAGCACCGAACTTTTTGATGGTGGAGTACTCCAAGTAGGAATGGCAAGCAAAGGCGAGCCATGTTTTGATTTACCAGAATCTTCACCTGATTATGGCCAAGAAATCGCAGCCTACTACTACTGGATTTTTCCTGGATTAATGTTGAATTTTTATCCATGGGGGCTTTCTGTAAACATCATATCACCAATTTCAGTTAACCGTACAAAAATTATCTATCACGGTTATGTTTGGGATGAAAATAAACTTGGTGAAGGTGCTGGGGCTGACCTTGACAAAGTTGAGATGGAAGATCAATTTGTTGTAGAAGCAACTCAACAAGGTGTTTCATCTAGCGCTTATGAGCGTGGAAGGTATTCACCTAATCGTGAAACAGGAGTACATCATTTTCATCGTATTTTGACATCTCAATAATTACATGTGTTCATCATTCACGTCAATATTTGGTGTTAATAGTTAGGATTGAGAAATTTATGTGGTCACAAACATCCGTTTATATTTTGAACCAATCTCCTTTGGCATAGGTATTGAATGGTTGCTGGGTTGAAAGGCAAGTGTTGAATATTGTAAATAGGTGATTATTTTGGGGAATCCATTTGATAAATTAAGCGTATTATCTGTAGATTATCCAAAGAGGACACTCGCAGTATCAATTATTGGTGTTTTATTCATAGCATCATTTGCCCGTTTCTTGGTTTTTGATGTGGGGGAAGATTCATTTTTCCCTCAAAATGAAACAACTGAGTTACTGTATGAGGTTGAAGATACATACACTGTGGATGTAGATTTAATCCGAGCAATTGTTAGATTTAATGAAGGTGATTTACTAGATGGTGAAACATGGCAATTACTTGCTTCTATTGAATCTGAGTTACTAACATATGAAGGCCTATCAGAACATCACTTAGTATTGTTCGGGGATTCAGCAAATGCTGGCCCAGCAAGTTCAGTTATCTTTTGGCAAAAAATTCAGGACCCAACATCTGACACATGGTCTTCTGGTGTAGAAGGGGCACTTCAATCCGTTTTGAGCGCAAATAATTCCACATTGAATGATGTAGTTGGCACAGCTCTGACTTCAGTCGCTACGATTCCATCACCAACATCGCCCAATTCTACCGATATTTCTTCGTGGAATCCAGGTAATCCTACAGAGTGGCAAACAAGAATGGATTTAGGCATGAATAATAGTGAACAAATATCGTATCTTATTGGTTTAGTTTCATCATTGTCTGTTAATCGTACCCCAGAGCAATTAGCAGTGATTGGTCCACTGCAAGGTGCTGCAATGGCTTCTCTAATTCCACTCTATGAATTACAGAATATTGATCTACGTGCTAATATGATTACGATGTTTCCAAATGATGCGCGTTTAGAACCTTGGGCTAAAGCATCAATCGCACTTGTCACATTAGCCATTGATACATCAGAACCGATTGTAGAAGGAGAGGCTCTAGATGTTACGATTACAGAGTATACAATTGATATTGAAAAAATAATGATTGAATCCCATGATGACGAAATTACGGTTTTCAGTTTTTCACGCTTTTTCGGTGATCAAACTAGTACTATTGGTAAAGAAATAGGGATTTTAACCAGTGCATCATTAGTAGTATTGGGCATAATTTTGTGGTGGAAATTCCGTAGTGTTAGAGATACTTCAATTGTATTGACACTAACTCTATTAGCAATTGCAGCAACATATGGAGTTTCAGGAATAATGAAAATGGAATTCAATGCAGCAATGAATTCGATTCCAATCCTCTTGTTAGCAATTGGTGTAGATTATGGTCTCCATGTTGTGTTACGTTATCGTGAAGAGTTGAAATTAATCGATGGGGAAGACAATGTTTCACGAGATACAATGGCTGATTTCTCTGCTGATTTACGGGAAAAGGCCCTCAAAACGGGTACGATTCTAACTTCTGCAGCGTTGGTAGTGGCAATTGTAACCGACATGGTTGGATTTTTGTCATTCCGCCTATCTTCGCAAAAATTCTTAGTTACTTTTGGTACTGTAATTGCTATTGGTTTATTTTTCATTTACCTTTTTTCAGTTACATTATTACCTGCAATGCTTAGATTATTAAAAGCACAAAAATTACCACTCAACCGCTCGGTAAAAGTGGAAGAAGATACATTTTCTAAATGGGTTGGTAATATTGTAGAAACCCCATGGAAAGTAATTGCAGCAGCAGTGTTACTTTCACTTCCAGTTGCAATGGGTGTTCAACACCTTGAGGTTGGTTTTGATGCTGATGAACAGTACGACGTAACAATTCCTGTGGTCAAAGATTTCTTTTTATTAGATGATGAATTTGGTGGCCAAAACAGAGCTCCACTATATGTTGTAATGGATGGAACAGCAATTTCAATTGATGGAAAAGAAACTTATGAATCAGCAATTGCAACTATTAGTTCCCATTCTAAAATATATGCGCATGAGGGATTATGGGCTGCTCTTGAAATTGAATCATCCAGGAATCCAGAATTGCAATCATTACTCTCTTCTTTGGGAAGTGAACAATCTTATGTGGAATTAGAATCTTGGTTGCTAAACAATGAAACAGGCCGAGATATTTCATTCCGTTATCTTTCTCCAGATGGTCAACAGAGCGTCATATCATTCCAGACATCTACTACTGATTGGAAAGCCACGGTCAATTTTGTTGATGAATTGTCTGATTCATTATCAGAGCATGGTGAGTTTAGGTTATCTGGTCGTGGTTTAATTCTCGCTCAAGTATCAGAAGATGTAGCATTTTCATCAGTAGCATCCACTGCGATTGTAGCAACTGTAATTCTCTTTACTTTAATTATAATTAACGTGTCACGTGAGGAAAATAAGGTGAAAGGCATTGTCAAAGGTTTCACAATGTGGATTCCTCTTGCTGTAGTGGTTTTGTGGGTATACGGCTTAATGGGTTGGACAGGTTACCAACTTAATTCACAGACAGTAACTATTGGTGCACTGACATTGGGTCTAGGTGTTGATTATTCAGTTCACTTTGTTACCCGACTTGATGAAGAAATAGAACACGACCCATCTGCTGGCACATCGGCTTGGGTCTCAAAGACAAATGCAACGACAGGCCGCGCTATGATGGGTGCGGCATTAACTACTGCAGGTGGTTTTGCAGTACTCAATCTTTCATCACTACTTCCACTCAGATTATTTGGCCAAGCATTTGTAGTTGCCATTCTTTTGGCATTAATTTCAAGCATCATATTGTTGCCAGCGTTGTTTAGTTTGTTCGGATTAATTCCAAAACCAACCCTCGATTCTGAAGAATGAATCAAGCGCACTCGCTATGAACAAAGACCACACCCCAAGTTCAATGCGCGAGTATTCAACCGACCGAATTGACCTGCGTTCAGACACGGTCACTCAACCAACTGCGGCAATGCGCGAGGCGATTTTCTCAGCCCCTGTTGGAGACGATGTTCTAGGTGATGACCCGACAGTCAAGGCATTGGAAGCACTTACAGCCGAATTGCTTGGTAAGGAGGCGGCACTTTTCGTTTCATCAGGGACCATGGCAAACGCGGTAGCAGTAAGGTCACACACAAATCCTGGCGATGAGATAGTTTTGGAGACCCATAGTCACATTTACACCTACGAAGGAGGGGGTTATGCAGCACTATCTGGGTGCTCGGTAGCACGGGTAAGCGGACCTTCTGGGATAATCCCAGCAGTTGATGTTGGAGAGGCAATTCGCAAGTCAAAGGGTTCACAAGGACACTATCCAAACGCTACTCTAGTGTGCATAGAGAACACCTCAAACCGTGGCGGTGGTTCGTGTTACCCAGTCAATATTATTGACGAGATTTGTGAAGTATCGAAGGCACGTGGTTGTGCAGTTCACATGGATGGAGCGCGGTTGTTCAATGCCTCAGTTGCTAGCGGAATTTCAGCAGCGAGGTTGGTAGAAAATTGTGATTCAGTCGCTATTTGTTTGTCAAAGGGTTTGGGCGCCCCTGTTGGTTCCCTTTTGGCAGGAAGTTCAGAATTCATAGCCCAAGCACATCGCTGGAGAAAGATGTTTGGCGGCGGTATGCGACAAGCCGGAATTATCGCCGCAGCAGGAATATACGCGCTAGAAAATAATGTTGAGAGGTTAGCAAATGATCATGCCCGTGCACGAAGATTTGGTGAGGCAGTAAACGAAATGGATGGATATAGAGTTGATTTATCCGCAGTTCAAACAAACATGGTTTATGTCACGCTTACTGCTGGTCAAGACGCAACACAGGCAGTTCAAGGGTTAGCTGAACAAGGTGTTGACTTGTTTGATATTTCACCGACTTCATTGCGAGCAGTGTTCCATCTACATGTTACTGACGAGGATGTTGATGCGGCTATCAACGCCTTTGCACAGATTAGTTGAGCACCCCTCAATTATTTGGTGAATATTTCATTCCCTCACCTGTATCCAGTGGCGTTCACAGTGCTTGCAGTCACTCAATGTACCATCTCCGATTCCCAGAATCCTTGGTGATATCGCCTCATCGCGTATCGAGTGATGACCTTCGTCTCCTCATCGAATAATTTACTTAGAGGTGCATGAAAGATGGTGTGTAGATTCTGTCCACCCAACTGCTACTCATTCTGTGATATCTTGCTGAGGGTTGTGAATATAGTAGAGCATAAATTCCTCAATAAATGCGGCATGATAGGGCCATGAGTATTTGAACTCTACACCACCCATAAACCAAATATCATCCTCCCAATTCCCTCTCTGATAATAAGATTCCCACACAGTCCAATCAGATTCGCTTGCAGTTGGATTATTGGTAAAAAAGGTCCTTTGATACATGGGCCACTTGTCATGTATAAATTTACAATGCTCTGAAATGTTATCAATCTTTGATAGTTTCATCTCTTGATAGGCCTTACAATACTTACTTGGGATCCATTCTTCGTCACTCATTCATAATCCCCCTCATCCAAGTGGAAAACCACCAATTCAGTGACCTTTCCATCGTAGTCTGCAAGGGCATCTTCCAATTCTTGCAAAGTTGCTTGTCCATGCGAGACGGTTGCAAGGATTCTGCTCTTTGAGAGCCTCAGCAATTCACTGGTCAAATTCGGTGTGGCATCTGGCCCTGACCAAATCAGATTGGCAATCGGTTTCCTAATCCACAGGGGTTGTAATTTCACTGCATTCTTGGCCAAGAAATGATTCTCATCGATACACAAATCCTGAAGGTTTCTTCTGACTGCGAGACTGGCATTCTTGAGTGACAACCAATCGAGATGCTCCAAAATGTCGCCATGAATCAGCCTCACTTTCGTGTTGCCAATCTGCACGATTCTCTCATTTCTCTCAACAGGCCTCAGGTGCTCAGGATTGTCGATGAGCCATTGCAACCATTCGTCGTATTGCTCGCTCTTCCAAGCGTTTTGCAGGGGTTCAGGGTAGTCCGGCCTATCGAATAATTCCGGCTGACTCACCCTCTCATAATATTCCTCGTTTGAGGGGTGCTCTGGCCACCTTGCGGGCAAGGTTCCTTTGAGTTCCTCCAAATCTTCAGGGGCCAATCTCCTCTCTTTCATCAGGGTCATCAGGAAATCGTCGGGATTTCCGAGAGGGTTGCTGTTGGACACCTTGAATACTTCAGCTTCCACCTCGTGTTTCCCTCCATTCAGTGGAACTTCGAGGATGAGCCACTCAGCTTTGCCGACATGTTCCAACGTGATCCCAGGCGAAACCTCGAATTCGCCTTGGGGGAATTCCAACCATTGGTCGTAATCCTCATGCACGTTTTTTCTGTCGATGATGAGCACACCGCCATCTCTGACCTTCTCCACCATTTTGGGAGCTGCTGCCATGAAATTCGGCCTCCATTCCACTTCGCCATTGTAGGCCAAGAAGATTTCAATGAAATCAACATACATGATGTCAATCAGCGGAAAATCCTCCATCCCTTTGTTGGCATCCAACTCCCTGTGCACAAGCAAATTCTGGAATGGGAGGTTGGGATTTCTGTAGGCTTGCCCAACCCCTTGGGGATTTTGGAGTCTTGCGAAGTACTCCATTCCAATATTGCTGTGCTGTGCCCACCAACTGTCGGGGTACGCAGGGCCGAGGTCATCACAGACGAGCACGAACGGCTCGCCGTGATCGACCATCACGTTCCACGATGCGAGGTAGTTCATGTGAGCACCAGGATGCGACACGATTAGTGGTCTACCCTTAGCGGTCGGCAACGGCACGTTGCAGAACACCTGATTGTCCTTCCACAGCATCACACACACCTCCCATATCCCAACGGTACTACTCTGAAAATTCTCTTCGTTTGTCTTGATAGCCTGTGGTAATCTCTAGCTTTGCCACTTGCATATTGGTCCCCTTTGGCTGTGTCGATGATGATATCTTTGTGCAGTGTCACTATGTGTGCAGTACACAGCTTGCCACCTTCATCGGGCTCATAGGGTGGGTCTTTTGAATAGAAGCACAACAAGAACAAGTCCTCGTGTTCAATGAGCTCGTCGATGTAGTACTCGAGTCTTCTCACATCCTGGTTACAGTATGCCAGTTGCATCCCGTATTGTTTCAGTACTTTCGACCAAGTGTGGGGGGATTGCGAGTTGATGAGCGGCATGAAATCCTCGGGACTCACATCCGCACCCGTCGCTCTAGCCAGCATCGCCAATGTGGTTGGCACACAGGTTGGACCTGCCTGCCTGATGTGCTCCAACTCTAGGTCTGAGAAGAATGGGCCCTCGGGCTCACCCTCTCCTGCTTCATCCCATAAAGGAGCGTTGGCATTGGGTGTCCAATACAAACTCATTCCCAGTCCTCCTCAAAGTCATCTGGCCATGAAGAATGCTCATCGTTACTCATATTGAGTCCTTGACTCTCTACGTGCTTGAGGAAATCCTTCAGCCTCATCTTGTCCATTTCAGTTTCAACTGCTAAATTAGCAGTTTTCGCATCAATCAACATTTTCATTGCTCTTATCAGTTCTTTCAGTTCTTTTTCTAACATATTTTCACCTCATTGGTACTCCCAATCTTGATCCGGAATTCCACCGGGCCAATTCTCTTCCATCCATTCCGCTCTTTCCCTCTTCTCAAGGTCTTCGAGATAGGCAATCGCCCAGATTCTCGTGTCATCGATGCAGAGGTTCAGTAGGGAGTGCAGCGCAGATGGAAATGTGTCATCATCGGCCTTCATTAAGCAAATCGAGTCCTCTGAGAAGTGGGTGTCTTTTCCACCATACTTGGGTACGTGCTCTGGGCACACCCACATGGATTCAAGACTGTGACCGATGGCACCTGGCATGATGTAGGGAATCGGCCTTGAGATGAATCTCCTACCGATGCTACTGATGAGTTTCTCAACATGGGTCTCCATTTCACCTGATCCTAGCCAAATCTCGTTTTCGAAGCAAATGTCGAACGAGAAAGTGTGCCCATGCGAACCCTTCACGGTGATAGTGTAACCATCGACCGAGATGTTCTCCGAGTCGTGGATGAACTGCATTACTGCCAACCAGTGCTCTCTGATAGCCCTGAATTCACCTGACTCGTCTTCTTCCTCGAAGTGTACATCGGGATTCATCGCCGTTAAGCAAAGCTCCCACTCTGGCCAGTTATCCCAAGGTGTTCCCTGTTGGATGTTGGCCTGATTGTAGGCGACAAAAATGGTCATCACATTCTCAATCTGGGAGAAATTCTCATTGTTGTGGTCAATCATCTCCTCTGGAGGGATGATCCCCTTGTCGTTTGGGTTCACCATGCTCCCGCCCTCCTCTTGCCTGTCGTCCTTGTCGGATGGCAGGTGATGCAGGTGGTGTCCCAGCAAGGCCACCAATACTCGTTTTCTATGGAATCAATGTAACCTCTCTCGACCATCTTCCCCCAGAATCCTCTCGAGCATTCGCCCGTGTTTACCCAGATGTGATGGTCCGGGAAAGCTTGCCTAATATCAGCAATCATAGCGGTGCCATTTCCTCTACTTCTTTGGCTAGGTTTATGCACTATAACATTGTGAATCTCAACCCAATTATCCTGTTCAATAACCATGCACATACTTACGGGCGCTCTCCCCATATAGTTCCAAACATTCTCTCTATGAGGGTGTTCTCTGAATCTAGAAACCCCATTAATGCATACAAATTGTGCATCAAAGGTTCCATCTTCCTGTATCGTTTTCATTTTATTTTTTATCTTATTTTTTATCATTTTTATTTCTCCTTTTTTATTTTGTTGTAATTTGGTGGGCGTGCTGGGAATTGAACCCAGGTCGAGGGAGTCGCAGTCCCAAGTGATATCCGCTACATTCACACACCCATTTAGCAGACTCAAACCGGCGAGGGTGCCCGGGGTCGAACCGGGGTCAAGGGGTTCGAAACCCCCTATGATATCCGTTACACCACACCCCCAAACGAGCGGATTCAAATTGAAAACGCTCTCCGGTTCAGAGCCAGAAGAGTGGGACAAAACTGGGTTACAATGGGTCGAATGCACGTTCATAGGATCGAACTCGTCGGCGAAGACGATCCCACCTACTGAACTTTTTCCAATGCATTTTACTCACCTGTACTTCGCAGTAAATAGACAGATATTTTCATCTTATAAAAAAGTATCGCTCCGCCGTACGGGTTTTGAGGGCATTTTCCCAAAAATACCAATTTTATAACATTTCATTGGTTTTACCCATAGGGTAAATTTTTAGTCAACCCACAATATCTCGGTATTATTACTAACTAATTAGTAACAAAGACACCCGTAGGGTGTCATCATATTGGGCTGAGTAAATAATAATAAGTGTTGAAATATTTGCTACCACCCATGAATAATGAAGACATTTCAACCGAGTGCAGGTCACTTCTAGGTGGAAGGCGAACTAATCCATTTCCAATGAGAATTGATGATTATCATTCATTGATATAGGGTCACATGTGCTCAATAATTAATGGATTGCCCATATTGTTCAAGTGTGGTTGAATATTCCAATACCGAGGTGTTGGAAAATTTGATTTGCGAACGCTGTGAAATGGTACTATCTCATGTCTGTAAAGAGGACCGTAAGTTCCGTCCTGACAAGGCATCTATTGGGGCTGTGCGTGGGGCATTACAAGGTGTTGATAGATCCGATGATACAGCACTTTGGGAGGCGTTGATTTCAGCGGGACCCAGCATTGCTGATGTACCGGCATTGAAAATTAGTAAGAAACCGCTCAAACTTTCATGCTCAAAACTCTCAAAATGGGGGCAATATTACTCAGAATTGACATCAAATACTGAGATTATTACTTGTGAGAAATTACCTCTGCCTGGAGGTAAGGAAATGTATGTTCGAACACAGGGTGATTTGTTTGGGGAACGTAAACACAAGTGGTGTCAAGAACCACTTGCTGACCTCGCTGAACTATTCATCAAATCAGGAGGATCCACTACCGCATTCTCTGATTGGTTCGAGTTGACCCAACTTCTCAATGTTTCAACTCAATGTCTGATAAATAGTGAACTCTCCACTCACGCATGGTTTCAAAGTGGATTCACAGAATGCCTACCCCCTCTTTTTGATGAGGGGATTGATGAAACAATGTTCATTTTTAACCCGCCATATGGGAGATCAGGTCGCAGCCACCCATTCACCAGCTACGCCGCATCTTTAGTTGACAATAGCATTGTGAATCTTTTTTGCCAACATAATTCAAAAGATTTACCAAAAATGTGGCTCAAAGCCGAACGCCAACTCGGTGGCATAGCCACTAGTTGGAGAAGAATTCTTGATTCAGGTGAGGCGCCTGCTCGAAATGCTATCCAAGGCCCATCATTAGTAGTTTACAAACAGAGATTACATCTCGTTGTTCGTAGAATAGATGGTTACTCACTCAAACAATTGCCTCAAAACATGGATGTGTGGCGTCATTTAATCGGTTGGTCACTTTATCACCCAACTACTGAGCATAATAACTACTTGAGGGCAATTCAATGGGCAATAGATTGTGATGAGGATTCTACTTCAATTGGCCCAAAACCAGAATTTAGAGCCCTTGCTTTACTTAGACAGACATACGAATCTTTGGGTGAATCGGTTTTGTTGTCAGATAATGATGGCTTCATAGTTGAAGGAACATCTTCACTCTGGTACTCAGTCCGTCCTTTAAGAACCACATCAGATGCATCAATTGAAGTACATGGTTTCCGCAACAAGAAAGCGGCGAAGTCATGGCATAAACCAGTCAAAATATGCATCCAAATGAATGAAAATTTGATGGATGAATATCCACTTGCCGATAAATTAGCTGCTTATCTTCTAACTCTTCGCAATGACCTCGTAAGTTCTGAAAATGTCGCAACTGTACTCATGCTACACCAAACTTGGTTTGAAAACACCACTGGAAAAAGTGCCAAAGATTGGTCTACGATGTCTAAAGATCACCCTCATGGATTCCATGTAGATGATGATGATGAATGGGACGATGAATGGGACGATGAGGTATGTGATATCGGTGATGAAACGTATTCCGAATTTGAGCAGCAGTCAGAAGAACAAAATCGTATATTCAATGCCTGGCTGGAATCAGATGAAGATAATGGTGAATTCCTGATATCTGTTCAGAACCGTCTTGAAAACGAACCACTAGAAGAGGACCAACTCACAAGTGAAGAAGATATTTGGAAATTTGAAGCCGATGCCAGAGGGGAACTCCATTGTATTCGACCCCGGCCTTGAACATGTTTCTCTGAATTTGGTTGCATCATTGAAAAAGGGTAACTAACATTTCAATTGTGAAGGGGATTACCTTCGGTGAATTTGGGATGGATAAATGTATTACTTGCGCAGACAAATTAAGTTCAGAAGATATTGGCTGGTGCAACCGATGTGCTCAGTTCGCGCCACTCCTAGTTGGGGCTGGTTTTGAGGGTAGGCCATCTCTAGCAGCAAGACAATCCATCAATGCGGTCTTATCACCGAATCGTCGTAGAACAGCCCATCCCCGTTGGAGGGCCATTCTTGAGGAATTTGATAATGGTGAAAGTGATTGGGCTTTCTCGCCGACTCAAGAAATCCTGGATGGAAATGATCCATGGTTTGTAACGGATGAGAAAAGAGAACGCCAACTCAAAAAATTACGCAATAGTCTATGCATCCCAAACCGTGATGATGATGATGGTGAGAAAATGTTACAGAAAGGAATACCACTTCCAGATGGAAGCCATCTTTCGATGATTTCTGATATTTGGGCGATTGATGGTAGAACTTTACCGGGAAGTGTACCTATTAACCATCTACTTAGGGCGTTGACTGGTAATTCAAAAGAGAGGGAGCGGTTTGAGAATTGTGATTGGAAGTCACTACTCGCAACCCTCCTTATCGTTGCAAATCGTCGTGTCGATGGACACAATGTGCGGGGTAATTATCAAAACCGTCAGATGAATAGGATGCAACGCATTCTATTACGCCGAGAACACCCTCCGGGCCGTGCTTTATTTGAGGGCGCAGACCTCTTTTTACGTTGGAATGCTGGTATGAACCGCTTAGCTGCCCGTGCTTTTGGAGACCCGATGGTGTATGGTGTAGTGGGTGGTTATCATCGGGAAAATGAGATTCGTGGTATTGAAGAAGGCTGGAGCGATATTGATTGGGATTTACTTCAATCAAATAATCAATTGTGGGTAAAGAGGTGGCGTGAAGTAATGGCTGGTGGCACGCCATTGGCTACGATGCGCAAATGGGCTGGGCCTTCACTTCGCATTCATCAAGGAAAACTCCAAATTAGGACTATCAAAAGTGGCAAGTGGATATGGTCACAAATCCCTCCTTGGCCACGACTTTGGGCGCTTTTGACAAGTTGGGCTCTATCACCTCCTTCCTCAGATGAGCATCAACATCTCAGAGCATTACAGTGGTGTTGGCATGAAAATGAGGGGGAGTTGATGCCTGCAGAACCTGAATGTCGGGCTTTATTATTACTGAGAGGTATTTGTGAATCAGATAAAAGAATCACAGTCTCAACTGAAGGTGAATTTCACGTTAAAATTGAAGGCACATCTGGGTTATTTTACGCGGTCGGGCCCGGTCCAGGGGCACATGGTGCCAGATTTACAGTGACAGGGGCTGAAAGTTTGGAGAATCTTGAGAAAGGAAGGTGTATGCCAATTTGCATTCATGAAGATGGCAACTTCAAACAATTGCCTGTTGGCGATGTGATTGCAAGTGTTATCCTTACATTGATGGATGATTTGACATCCGCTCAGAAGTTAGAACCACTCGCTAAATTCATTTCAGATAATGGATTAAGGGAAGCGCGATTGAGGGAAGAGCCTGATCGTGACGACAGAATTCAACCTCATCTTGACGATCCTAGATGGTTAGAAATCCAACGACGGGATTACAGGTTTGACAGAGGTCGTCATCGCGGTCGCTGGTTAAACATTTTTCCAGCTGTCTTTCGAGTCATGATAAATACCCCAATAGGTGATATTATGCGAATCCCACGTGAAACTCCAAATGCAGTAACTATTGATGGTACAATGGTGGCTTGGGTAGTGCGTGATGTGGATGAGTTAGATCTTGTGAGAGGGTTAGCAAGATTGACAGGTTTCCGTAGAAGGGAAGATCATCAAGGTGGTGATTTTGAAGTTTTTGAACGGGTACACGCCCCTGTTCAAGGGGTACGTAGAGAGCTTGTGGAGATGTTAGGGCCGTATGAGCGCCGTCATGGACGCGCAGGTGAACCACCCTGGTGGAATCTGTTCCCAAACCCAATAGCCCCAAATCAACTACTAGATAGACTCCCAAATCGGTTGAATATTCCAATTGAGGATGGAATAGGATATCATCATTGAATACGTTTACAACTCAAAAAACATTACCCAACCAACCGTTGCCTTCACAGCGAAACGCTGTGTCGGGCACTTCATGGTGGCAGGGAACTGGACCAAAATATTGGTGCTGAGTGTTACATTACTGATATTGCCAGTGGTATTTGCAGCCCCGACACCGGTTCCAACAGCCGATTATGAACAAGGCATATTTGGTGGCATTTCAATAGAGGTATCTAACCTCACAAATGCATCAACTGAATCTTCTATGGCAGATTATCCCTCTATCGCTGAAGTCTACACCGCGTCATGGTGTGAGAATTGTGTGCCTGCAGAAGAGGGGCTGTACGCAGCAATTGCAGAGGCGGATGGTGAGACCATGACCCTTGCTTTTCATCGCGCTATTGGTGAAGTTGAAGATCCATTTGGAGTAGAAGCAGCCGACCATCGGTGGGAAGAGCGATATGGTGATGCATCAAAGGATACAGTTAGCATCAAACGAGCCCCACCAACAATAATCATCAATGGTGAAATAATGCATGCAGGAAGTGGGGGCTTAGACGGTGAGCAATTGAAGCCGTATTACGCAGATTCTCTCTCCCAACCATCTCAATTCTCTCAGAAATCAGCGACCTCATCACTTGCTTGGTCTAGTGAAGATATGGTAACAGGGACATTAACATGGAATCTTGAAGCAGGTGATTGGTTACCAGAATCTACCACTTCTTTGATATTCGTAGTTGAGGCGTCAGCCACTTTTGAAGAGGGGTCTAATGGTTTAGGTGATTATCATGATGTGGTGCGTGACATGATTGAGTTGGATGGTAATTCAGGCTCAATGAACTACACTCTTCCCTTAGCATGGGATGGTGAAGACCTGTCTCTTGTGCTTGTACATCAATGGAGCGAGGAATTGTTAATCTCTTGCTGTGACGTTGACCCACCAGAGGATGGTGGGTTGTTTGGCCTACCTGCTGTTGGAGCAATATGGGTTGTAGTTGGCCTAGCAGGTGCTGCATTGGTAGCGAATAATTCTAACCGCAAAGATCAGTGATTTTAACTAACTCGACTTGCTTAATCGAACCTTATCTCAAGCGATGTTTGCGTCGTTATTCCACTTCTTGATGAATTGCTTCTTAGTCATACCATGTTGCCCACCTTTTAGTCTGGAGTTAACCCCACCAACGGTAAGATTGAAAATGTCTTCAGCGATACTCTTCTTGGTCATTTTTACTTCGTCGAATAGTTCAACACCACAGACGGCAATCATTGCTAGAAGCATTCTAGCCTTCTCTTGTGACATAGGCCCCTCACCATCTGAATCAAGCACATGAATTCTCTTAGTGAACCACTTTAGCAACTTTTCAGCATGCTGAATTTTGTGTTGTCTGATGTACTCTCTCAACTTTTGTTCAAAGGCGTCAATAGCGTTTCGTCGAGAATTTTTCATTCCATCTTTCGGGTTGATTGATGACACCTGGTCTCGGAAGAGATTGACTAGGCGTTTCTTGATAATCTTCACTGCCTCGGTAACATCGTTTCTGCTGAGGCCGTGTTTATCAGCATCTTGTTGCCAGTACTGGTAAGGTATCCAACCTAGGTCTGAAAGGATTCTCATGGTTGCTATTGCACTAACTCTGATAATGTACGTTGCATCCTTGTCCTTGTCTTTATCCTTGGACCCAATGAATCTCATTTGATTAAGGGGTAATTTGCCGTGCCCATCCCCTTCTCCTTCTTTGGTATAGCATTTCTTCAGAATAGGAATGGCGGCTTTAGCAACATCATTAGAACCAGAAATTCTCTTGATTTCCTCAAGGATATCGTTTGCTCTTACGTTTCGTTTTGAATGTGCTCTCTGGTCGGGTTGGATGATGTTCCCAAGACCATTTTTTCGCGCCTCTCCTTTGTCGAAGTGGGTTCGTCGGGTGGTTCTCCCTCCCACGTTGTCATTACGTTGAGCGCTCATGTGAGCATTTTCACCGACCTGGCCACTTGGGTGCCCAGTATCTATTTGGCAGTCATCAAGCACTGTGCCACAGTCATTACAGACAACCTCTCCTCGACTCTCGTCGTGCTCAAGGTCTCTGCCACTACATTCTGTACATTTTGTCATATTATTTTCATTCATTTTCATTTCACCTTTTTGGGTCGACTAGTAATCTGCGTTGAAGTTAGTCATGTGTTTATCCGTTCTTGTTAAGAATAACTTATTATCCCAATGTTGAATATTATCGCTACTCAGATGACGGATAAACCTTGTTTTCACCTCTTGGACACCGATTCTTAGTCTATTACCGCAGTGATAGCAGCCCCTCTTAAAGGCATCGGTTATGTAACATGAATATCTCATGTTCAAAAAAAGTAGAAACTCTTAGTGTGTGAGTATATTGAGTAAATCTTCATCAGTTCTCAATACCACATCATCTCCAGAGCAGTAGGCCGGTGTAACTCAAGGTCCATAAACAGTTCGCAACTTCACTGTTGGGTGTAAATTTCTTAGGGGTTTTTATAGGGGGAAAGTCACGACAGAAAGGACTCGAGTAACATCGCCGGTTAATCCTTCAAGAACCGTCACACTCGCATATACAAGATAAGGGGGCAGAGAGTAGTGCAGGAAGCGAGTAATTGCCAAACAATTACGATGGAAGAGATTCCACCAGCGTATACTCCTGAATGGCTAGCCGGTCATTATTTGCTGCAAATGCAAGATCCACGACCCCTAAACCGTGGAGGTCCAGCACAACTTCTCACAATTCACCCAACTGAGTCTGCACGGCGAGCTACTTTGAACCGCTTAGCAAAAGGCGGAAAGCAGGATGGCCCAATAGATCGAACTAGCCATCATACGTTGGATAGTTTGGTATCTTCACTTCATACAGAGTTGCGTCTCCTTAGATTATTGCCATCAGATGGGCCATTCTCCATACTACTACACGCGGAGTGTAAAAAAGCTGCAAGGGCCCTAAAATTCCCACTTATGCATAGTCTGCCAGACCAGCACTGGGGGCGCGGCAAGAGTCGCGATCTTAGCAACCTAAATCATAGTTTAAGTGAAGAATTAGTCACATCTGAAGCATCGCCAGATTTACTATCATTCAGAACATTGCTAACGAAATTGTCAGGGAAATTAGGTGGTATACATCCCGATGACCAACTTTCCTCGTTAGTTAGCATATTAGAGAAACTCCCCGTTTCTGATGTCCCATTTGGTCTCTCAAGGATTGACGGTATTATTTTTCTTGACCATCCGCCAACAGTTTCTCCTCTGCGTGAGCGATTGATTCTTGCCCTGACTCGTTTCAAGCCATTACATGTCCTCGCTAATTCAGGTAGTCATAGACTTGGATTACACGGATTTGTTCCTAATGATATTTCTGCAATCCGAGATAGTGCTCATCTGCCAGATTGGGTACCAAAGCACACTCTATTTACTCATTCTGAACTCACTAATATTGAGCAAGAAAAACATCGGCCAATTAGAATACTAGTGCCAAGAATTGAGAGGTCAATTCAAGCAACACACGCATTGATAGATTCTGCCATTAATGCAAAATCGCCACCAGAATCAATTCTCATTATTGATCCCTCGGCAGAATCAAATCATGAAATTTGGTCATCAATGCTCAATTCTCTCGGTTTTCATCTTCCTATTCGCTCAGCCCCTTTGAAGGAAAGTCCAGGAGTTCACTGGTTGTCGGCGATTACCTCGCTAGCCCATTATGAGGACGCATGGTCTTTACCACAACTTCGGGCATTAGCAGTTCAGCAAACTCTTCAATTTGAACAAGAATGGATGACATCCCATCAACATCCTACAATTGCTGACTTAACTCCTTATCCAGATGTTGAAATTCTGGAGCAGGTATCTCGTGGCTTCCATTTGCTAGGTGGCCAAGGGGCGTTATTCCGTTGGTTACACGCCTTGGCAAGAAAGCCGATTGCCAACTCCTACCAAAACGAGGAAGAGTTGTGCCGCCGTCATGAATCTACACAATGGTGGTTACTTTGTCTTGCAAACCGTTTGCGGCCATTGTTATCTTCTATTGATGTGAATGCATTAGATAATTCATTGGTTTGCATCGGCTGTTATAGTGGTGAGAAATTAAATATTCCCAAGCCGTCTAAAAGTGGTGATGAATGGCTGAGTCAATTTGGCAGCATGTTACATTGGCACTTGTTGACAAGCAATCTTGATGGTGACGTGAACCGAACAATTACTGGTTTACAACAATTATTTGAAACTCACTACGCGCTTCGTAAATCTCAACGCTTGTTAGACCATTCACCACCTAAAAGAGGACTTGATTGGGTTGATGAACTCCTTACTCTCATAGATTCTTCATCGTTGGCAGGGAAGCAGGTAACATCCTCAAAACTGAAACTTCTAAAACCGGACGAAGCATTGGGTTGCCACGCAGAATTAGTAATTCTCACTCATTTAGATTCAGAATCTTGGAACACATCTCCCTCTTCAATCCCCGGACTTTCCGAGTCTGAGCGCTCTGAATTAGGTGTTCTATCCCCTGATAATCGTTTACGTGAGGCTCGTCACTTCTGGCATCACCTACTAAATTGTGGTTCTGAGGTTATTGTTCTTGATGCCCACGGTGATGATTCAGCGCAACCTTCGACTCCGCTATCAGAATGGTTAGCAGGCACAAAATGGGATCCATCCCCACCACCAAGTATGCCTGAATTCATTTCCTCAGCAGAGGTTTTCAAAATTGATGGTGGCAAAGATTGTCGATGGGGTCTTTCTTACATTGAGGGAGAGGGACCTTTCCTCTGCGCACGACCTTCAGATATCATCAGCAGTGGTGACGGTAGATTTGAATTGGTTGTTACCGGTAGCCATCAACGTGATTATCGTCAACGAGATGGAATTGAAATCCATAATGCTAGATATCCGATGCAGATACCTCTCAATCCCAGTGCCATCACAGTTCCACTTGATGCAATTCTAATTGAAGATAGAATATCTCGCCAACCGAGAATTGGTAGTGTGGAACTACCTTATCTTAACAGTGATAGAAATGGAGAGATTGTAACTGTTGATGAATTGAAAATGACACCAACTTCTAGAGGTCCAAAGGTAGAATCACCACGCCTTCATCCTTCTTGGCCAACCATCGGCTTGAAGGTGGGGTCAAGCAAGGCGATGACGATAGACCCACGCCCACTGATGCCTAATCCAACAGGCATTAAAGACCACGATTTACGGCATGGATTTACTGGTGGTCCATCCAGGAAAACCAAAATTTGGTCTCCAAGTAGGCTTTCACAATGGTTATCTTGCCCACGAAAAGGATGGCTTTCAACAAGACTTCATGCTGAAGGTGAAGATGATGAGGATGATGATGTTGATGTTCGTACTAGGGGATTACTCATCCACGAAGTGTGGGCAGACTTCATTTGTGAATTCTTAGGAATGGAAGTTGAGATTGAACGTGATAATCTCACTCCACATTCCCTAGGGGCGGCTGGAATTGAGGAGGCTACTTTACGCCAGCGGCTATTGGAAATGGTCGATGAGAAAGCACCTTGGCTACGTCATTCTGATGCAATTGCAACAGTGCGCCGCCTCGACCTTGTTGGGCTTAATCTTGAACCCTATGTAGCGGCTCTTGATGATGACGGAGATGCAACTACAAGCGGCCGTTTTGGCCGCTTGTTAGAATCTGAATTAGGCGCAAATGCAAGTGCATTACTAGCAATTGAATGGCCGCTGACGAGTGGTAAAAAGAACAAAGGAATCATGTTGGAATTACCTGAGTCCGGGGAAGCAGTTCCTTCCGGAATTCGTTTGAGGGGAACGATTGACCGAGTGGAAATAATCCCATTCCCCGATTTAGGTGGCAAATTTGTCAATGAATCCGGAGAAGATTCAGAATGTCCTCTTGACCTTGACTTAGATGAATCTTGGAATGCGCAACGTCTAGTCGTAATTCGAGACCTGAAATCACTTGAAGGTCCAGGAAAAGGAAAATCAGGAGACCGCCATCTGAGAGAACTTCTAGAAGGTGTGCAACTCGCTTTGTACGCACGAGCGTGGGAGGTGACACACCCTGGCGATCGAGTTATCGGTGTTGGTATCTCTGAGGTTGGCGAAGAGAGCGGGCTTTACATTGAGGCTGACCCAGAGTTCCAAGCACACCTTTCTAGTCTCGTCATAGGAAATGTAGAGTGTAGCACACAAACTCTCTATCGCCGACCGAATGAGATTAGCAAACCGCCGACAAGTAATCCATTTAGAGCATGGATGAGGCATCGTCTCACCGCTGCATTACGCATTGGGCAAATGTCGGAAAAGGGCAGAGTAATTCCTACCCCGAGCGACCTAACATGCACATATTGTTCGGTAAAAGAAGCGTGTGGTTTAGCTCCGACTGTAGGAGGTGACCGCAAATGGAATTGAATCGTGGCCAAACACTTGGGCTAAATCTAGACATGCACATAGTCCTAGACGCTGGAGCCGGCACAGGAAAAACTGCCACAATTGTTCAACGGGTTCTAGAGCACTATCTTTCAGAAGACCAGAGGGCAACGAGACTTCTACCACCAGGTCCACGCGAGGTTGACTTTAGTGGTGGATTGTTACAATCTGCTGCCAAAGACAGAGAAGATATGGTGACGTGGCGTGGTTTGCTACCAACCGAAGTTGTGGTATTGACTTTCACGGTCAAAGCGGCAGAAGAAATGCGGGACCGAATGCGTACTGAACTTTCGCGCTTGCGTCCCGGTCCTAGAGGTGAAAGGGATGGATTGCGATATGACCCACGTATCCGCAACGAAGGTTTGGTAGAGCAATTGACCATGCTTCTTGACGAGGCGCCAATTGGCACTATTGATTCGTTTCTCAACCGTTTGGTGTCTTCCCACCGTAGTCTGTTAGGTGACAGACCAACTCATCAGCAGATGTCTGATGCGCAGCGGGCATTGCTAATGGAGCGGGCAATGAGTTCGCTTTGGCGGATTCGTAATGAACAACATGCAGGGGATTTACGAATCCATTCTGTTACTCCAGCAGAATTTCTTGCGGCTCGCAACCGACTTTCACACCAAATGGGAGGTCGCGCCCGCAGTCAAAAAATAGTTGCTAAATTACTACACAATTCAATTTTCGTAGACTCTGTGCGCAGGTCACTGGAATCACATTCTGGTGTCGTCAATGCAGATGCGCTTCGTCTGAGTTTTCTTTCACATATTGAGAAACAGGAGATTAGTGATTTTGCGCAAAACCTCTTCACCATTGGTGATGATTGGCTGGCTGCGGCAAAAGAGCGCTCTGCAGACCTAGGATTGGTAGAAGCACTGCAAAATGAAACTAGGGTAAATGCTCTAGATACACTGATTGCGGCTGGTGTGCCTGATGATTTGTGGGACCAATTATTGTGGATTCGTCATTTTACTTTAGCAACATGTAGCATGGCATCAATTGAAAAAATCGTCCCATCGGTGTTCTCTAGAAATCTTTTGCCAAAAGGCGATGGGTGGCCATCAGGCGTGAATCCACTTAGTTCAATCAAAGACAAAACAATTCGTGACGATGTAAAAGAAAGGATGGTCAAAGCACAGAAGAGCGCCAAAGCACTCTATGGCTCAATTGAAGGAATGAGGGTACGCGCTTGCGCAGTTATTGCAGATTTACTAGACCCTAGGACGGGCCCACCTTGTTGCCCCGCAGATTCGGATGTTCATTTTCAAAGAATCTCAGATCCATTTCCTGCTTATGCTAGTGATGCATCTTTGGCTCTTGACGCTGATTGCGATGCACGGATTATTTCAGACCTACTTATTGTTCACAAGGCATCTCAAGATGTGTTGACTGAATTACGTCTTCTAGAGGGTTTACACGACCATTCTGATGTATCAGAAGCGGCTGAGGATTTACTCCTTGCCCGTTGTCCAAGAATTTGTGCAAAATGGTATCCTCGAGATATTGTCGCTGCACTAAATGCCATTGATGACGGTCAACCTTGGCGTGATGAGCATATTCACGCGGCACTAAACTTGTGTGGCAATCCAGAGCATGATGAGATTTCAGAGCACCATCAAGAATACTCAATGAAACTTGTAAAGGAGGACTTGCAAAGGCGCTACGCGGTTCTGAAAACAGTGCGTAGACGATTCCGCGCATTTATTATTGATGAAGCCCAAGACAATTCAAATCAACAATGGCGTCTACTCTCACGATTGTGGGGAGAGAGAGAGCAGAAAGAAGGTGACCCTGACCCACCTAATTCGCCATGGCAACCTACTGTTTGTTGGGTTGGTGACCAAAAGCAGAGCATCTACGGATTCCGTCAAGCCCAAGTGAGTGGCATGGCAAGATATACAGTACATCTGAGGTCTATCAATGAACACGAATATGCCACTGAATCAAGATTATTGATGAAACCATCTTTACGACGACGAGATTCTGCTCGAGACCCGAGATTAGTGGATATCAGCAGCTTTGTCACCGGCCTTGAGTATGTCAATCATCGCCCGATTCCAGAAGCAGCATGGATAAAGTTTGATCGTGGAGATGATGATAGAAGGTTAGAGCATACAGATGTTATTCGTCGCACACAAGGCCATGTTGACCTAGTCACAAACTACCGAACTTGTCGGGATTTACTGTTGACGATGAATGAATGGTGGATTGACCTTTTCGATGGTCGGCACAATTTGTTTCCCGGTGATTGGTATGCTTCAGCCAAGGATTTACGGGCCCACAGAGTTGAAGAAAATGGCGGGCTTGAATGGTTGTTACCAATTGCTACTGAAGAAGCAAGTGACCCTAGTCCCGATTTGACAGTTCCACTAGACCCATTTGAGTTGGGTGCAGATGCGAAGCAAGTTCACCTTGAACACGAGTTGGTTGCTGCTCGAATTCGGGCTATGATAGATGGTGTATCACCCTCTGTTCTGACAACCCAGAAGGCTGATTCAGACACGTCTGAAGAAGGTAGTGTAACTAAAGTGAATGATGTTGAGGCAATTGAACCACGAGATATCATGGTATTGATGCCAGCAAGAACCCACATGTATGACCTCATTCGCCGACTTGATGACCTTGGAATTCCAGCCTTAGCAGACCAAGACGGCGGTCTACTTGAGCAACCCGTGGTGAGTTCATTATCGGCCCTTCTACACCTGTCTGCTAGGCGAGGTGATGTAAGCCGAGCGGCAACACTTGCGAGAACACCACTAGTTGGATTCAATGATTCCCAATTAGAGAATTTCATAACTGACAGCACTGGCTCATCTGATTTGTTAGAACGACTACAATCTCACGCAGTAAGCGAACCGCAAAGAGCACTTTTTGAGCGCTGGAAGCAACTCGCTGATTGTAATAGAATAGTTCTAATGTTAGAAGAAACAGTTGACCACTCAGACCTTCTGATTGCATACCCAGGTCAAGTGGATAGACAATACGCTGAGCAATTTTTGTCTCTTATTCGTTCACAAATGGCAGAAGCAGGAGGTGACTCAGTACTCTTGGCAGAACGAATCCGTTTGCTATCATCAATCAAAGGAAAACTGATTCTTGGCGAAGCGATGCCGGCTTCAAATGCCGTACGAGTGATGACGATTCATGGTTCCAAAGGATTGCAATCAAAAGTAGTAATTGTTTGTGGCTTATTCTCTGAAAATCAGAGTAATCTCGGCCAATCAAGGCGCGATAACATCCTGGTATCTGAACAGATGTTTTCGCCACGCCCCAAACCGTGGAAAAGTAGGGATGCAATAGATAGTGGAAGTTGGCGACTTTCAAGCGAAGTTCTCACTTCTCAAGTCCAGGCAGAAGCCCGTCGTTTACTCTATGTTGCTTGTACGAGGGTGAAGGATTTACTGATTCTATCAGGCGCTCCTAAGAATTCTACAATTAATCCAGATGAAGGTGAAATTACCATCTCATGGGGTCACAAGCCAACTCCAAGATTTGGTTGGATGTGGCTTGAAGCGATTCGACAAGCCGCAAGGCGGGATGGTTTGCTGACAGCTCCTTGGCTAATCGAGGACGACAACACTCTTCCAGTGCCTTTACCATTCCGAGCCAAGGGCAAGGTGATAATTTCGCCCAGTGAGATGATGACCACACCATTTTTGGCACCTAATGTTCTACCATCATTGAAAATTTACCACCATCCAGATTTCATTTTGCCTCAGAGAGAACATCTCTCGCCATTAGTCAAGTTCACGCGTCTTGAACAGAGCGCCCGCTTAGTGAATCCCTCGACTATTGACCTTGCTCCTCCTAGAACAGCACAACGAAAAATGCGACTTGCACCTCACACACTTGATTCAGCAAAGTCCTGCATACGTCGTCATTGGCTCAGCCAATATGTGGGGATTTCAAGCGAGCCAGTGAAATTACCTTTTGTTCCTAAAGAAAATACAGAGCCAGCGGATGATTATACTCCACTTGCTGCAAACGAACTCGGCTCTCTTTTCCATCGCTTGGTTGAACTTGGTTTGCCTAACCCCGGTATCTCAGGGAAAGAACCATCCACTCCACTTTCTGAAAGATGGGTATCTCCAACCCCAAATCTGATGCTTGAGCCCAGTCTTATTTCTCAGGTGCTTGACGAACTACTTCCAACCTCTGCAAATAGAGATTTAGCAGCAGGGATGTTGAAGAAAATGGCAGAAATTCTACTTGATGGCAAATTGGGACGACTCGTTCAAGGTGCAACAATTGATGGATTATATGTTGAAGGTTTGAGAACAGAATGGCCATTCCTCGTCAATATTGAGCAACCACTCAGCGATGTTATGGAAAATCGCTGGAGTCCTTTTGGCAGCCAAATAGTAGAGGAAATAACCTCAATGACATTCGAATTGGACGGAATTGCTGATTTGGTTCTGTGTCAAACTGATGGTCAATCCCACAACACGATTCGTGCGATTGACTTGAAAACGACTGGCGGTCTTTCAATTCTCAACCCGCCAGATGAGATTGAAGGAACAATCTTCGAGATTCCTTCAGACCCAGATGATGAAATCATTCGTACTTCATCTGAACTAGAATTATTGGATCATTACAGGATGCAACTCTATCTATACCATCTATGCTTAGTGCGACAAGAAGCGATGAGAGGAACCCTTGGAATGACTACTAGAGAAGTCATACGCCCAGCCATTCTAGTTGCTTCAACCGGCAGATTAATCTCATGGACTGCTGAAGAATTTGAACAAATTGGCCAAGAATTTGATGACCTCATCAAACAGTTGGCCTTGGTTGAGGTTAAGGAGAGAGGCGATGAAGCCAACTTCCCTAGATTACCGATTGAAGAGGAGCAAACATGCAGTCAATGCCCATACTATCGTGGCAACATTCGCCTATGTGCACCAGATGGTGTTGCCTTAGGCGCAGCAGAAGTAGATGAAACGGAATTGGAATAATTACTGAATATCAATTACATCACATAACTTTTGAAAGTTTTTGCAACCGATGATTCAATGGGTATCACCCTTTGGCCAAAGGCATGAGCGTGACCGATGTGATTGATTGGGATAAGATGGCAGAGTTCACAGAAACGGTGTGGGAGGAATCAGCACTACCGAGTTTAGAAGAATTCATCAAGATTCCAGCGCTTTCACCTGCATTTGATTCAGAATGGCAAGCAAATGGCCATTTAGACAAAACAATTGACCATTTTCTCAGTTGGCTTTCGTCCATAAAAATCAACGGCTTAACGGCAACAGTTCACAGTTTAGAAGGTAGAACTCCTGTGTTACTGCTCAAAGTCGCCGGTACTGGAGACGGCGAAGTTCTGTTTTATTCCCACTTAGATAAACAACCAGAATTCACTGGCTGGTCAGAAGGAAAAGGGCCGTGGATTCCAGTTCGAGAAGACCCTTGGCTGTTCGGCAGAGGTTCAGTAGACGATGGCTATGGTGGATACTGTGGCCTCATTTCGTTGATGGCACTGCAAAATCAAGGTCTTGCCCACCCAAGTTGCACATTTCTAATCGAAACCTGTGAAGAGAGTGGTTCACCTGACCTACCCTACTACCTAGACGAATTACGAGATGACCTCGGCACACCAGATTTGGTGGTGGTTCTTGACTCGGGCCTGGGAGATTATAACCGCATTTGGGTCACTGAGAGCCTGCGCGGATTGGTCGGCGGTACTCTGACAGTTAGTGTGACTTCAGAAGGGGTGCATTCTGGTATGGCGAGCGGAGTGATTCCATCATCGTTTAGGCTCGCTCGCCAACTGCTTTCTCGCTTAGAAGATGAGCAAACTGGTGAATTAATTCCTGAATGGCTACATATTGACATTTCAGACCAGTTACGTTCAGATTCTGCAGAAATTGTAAGTGTTTTAGGCGAAGCTTTGGTTACAGATTTCCCATTTTTAGATGGTGTGCGACCCCAACATGAAGATTTGGTTGAAGCACTGTTGGCGCAAAATTGGAAGCCAACACTTTCGATAACTGGTGCCGAAGGAATGCCAACGCTTGCAAATGCTGGAAATGTCCTTCGTACTCATACATCTCTAAAATTAAGCGTACGAATTCCACCGGGGGTTGATTCTGAAATAGCATCTGCTAAATTGCAAGAATTGATGGAGTCAAATCCACCATTTGGCGCACATGTGACTTTTGAGCCCGAGACTGCGGCCAATGGGTTCGCTGCGCCGCCAATGCCTGCTGAAATTGCTGCGGCGTTTAGCGAAGCGAGTTTGAAGACCTTCGGTGCTAGTTCAATGCCATTTTACGAAGGCGGAACAATTCCATTTTTGGCAATGATGCAAGAGTCCTATCCAAGCGCTCGTTTCCTCGTTACAGGATGCGCAGGTCCAGGTAACAATGCCCATGGCCCCGATGAGAAGTTACACATCCCAACAGTCAAACATCTAACCCAATGTGTTGCTGCCGCTATAGCATCAATGTCAAATTAGTGAATTAGTCAATATTTCGCATCTTTACAGCCAACACTCAGCCGCCCCTATGGGGCGGCGGATATATCAAGGGCAAGCGAGTGGCGGTGGTTAGTGGTCAATATGTCAGAAGACAACGAAGGTACGATTACTCCAGAAGTTCGCATTCGCCAACTGGATGAGGAATTGTTGCAACAGACAGAGCGTGTCACAAAGCTGTTTGGCGCTTTTGAGCAGGCTGAAAAGGAGATTATTCAACTAAAAGCCGAGATTGAAGTCCTTGAAAAAGAAGTCATTGACAAGGAAATTGAACGTGAGGGAATTGAGCAATTACTTGGTGAAAAGGACCACCGAATTCGTGATTTAGAATTGACTGGTGCCAAGAGAGGCAAGCAAGTCGATCATCTTGAGCCTGAACTTGAGATGATGGAAGAGAAATTCACTAGGGAAAAAGAACGTTTGACCCGTGTTTTTGAAATTGCAGAAGAGTTGGATAACGACCTTCGTCTAGCAGTGGCAGAACTCAAAGCTCGCGACGACTGGTACGTTGACCACATGAGGGTTTTCGAAGACCTTAACAAGGCAATCAAGAACCGTTACGAGATGATTGAAAACGCTGTAGAAGCAGAACGCAAGAGCCAGCACATGCAGAGAGCAATCAATGAAAAATTGCAGGAAGCAATGGATGCTCGAAGTGAAGAGGCAGCAGAAGATGCAGCAGCAGAAGATGCAGCAGCAGAAGTTGAAGCAGCGGTTGAAGTCAGCGAAGAAGAATGATTCTTCTTTGATTGCTGATGGCTTAGGATATCAAAATGAAGTTGATTTAAATCAGCATTTTCACTCTACTGGTATTTCTCCACTAGCGCGTGCATCCTCTTCTTCAGCGACACGAATTCCTTCCTCAAGGTCAATCCTACTGGTTAGATAAGTTCCCGCAAGAATGAC
>Ga0209501_10001343_pt1 | contig 27264 bp, 18 predicted proteins | sample ArcticOcean_MG_C_4_FD_187434 | JGI IMG/M metagenome (GOLD analysis project Ga0209501, IMG submission 187434) | Marine microbial communities from western Arctic Ocean - ArcticOcean_MG_CB4_134 (SPAdes) (version 2) | ecosystem: Environmental > Aquatic > Marine > Oceanic | place: Arctic Ocean...
CAACGCAATCGACACGCGTTTGTCCGGGACGCAAAGATCGACATCGCCCACCGCCCAATCGTCATTCAGGCCCAGAAGAAGTCGGTAATGCGCATTCAGAGATTCCATCGTCTCGACCTCGGAAATCCCCCATGATCCCGAGATCGATTCCACACGTCAAATCAAGCAGCACCCACTAAAATGCGCGAAGAACCGAAAAAAAGAAGCAAATCGATGCGCATGTGGCGGACGCGATCAAACTGTTGCAGCGAGCCAAAGAAGTTGCAGGCTCAGAGTTCGCTGCAATCCTGTCACAGACGGTGAAGTCCGACCAGGCGTTGGATCCAATTCGGAGTCGGCCGGAATTCCAACAGCTCTTTCCGGCGACGCCATCCAAATAACCAATCGCGGAGTTCGCTGCGCTGAATTGGAGTCCCGGCTTTGCAATACCGCGATCCAAGCGTGGCGGTATGTTTTCGAATTTAACGCGATGTCAATCCGCTGAAGTGGCGGCGTTCTTTGCTGAATGCGATCCGGCATCCGAAATTTGTTTGGGATCGCCGGACACCGGTACCGGCTGCAGCAGTTTCGACGGAGTGAACCGTGCGAACTTGGCTTCAGCTGCCGCAAGAACATCGTCGGACTCACCAGTTAACGCTGCGATTTCGTCATAGAGTCGCTGCTTCCAGAGAGATGCCGAGCCATCATCATTTTGATCCGAATCGGGATTGTTATCCTGTGGTGTCTCTTGCGGTTGCTCACCCAAGTTCCACAATCGATCGATGATGTCAGCATCAAATCGCGACCAGGCCCAATCGAATAGCTGCTGCCGCATTTTCAATGCAGAACTGGAACCCTCGTCGATTGCCTCCGATAGAAGTTTGATGATCATGTCCAGATCCAACTCTTCCATCGGCACTCCGAACGTGCTTTCAAATTCTGCTGCCCCAATGTCGAACAATCTGGAAATCAACGCCATCATCTGATCGTTTAGCGAAAAATCTGGTGATGATTCACTTTCGGCGTCGAGCTGATTGAAACTGCGAACGAGGCGGGCAAACTCCGCAGCCGCTTCATTAGAAAATGCGAATTCCGATGTCGAATCGGTCAAGCCTGTAAACAGGCCATCATTCGCACCGGCCAGACCGGTGGAAAGCGCAAGAACGGGCGGCTGTTGAGTGTCCGGCGTTGTTGGTGGCGGCGGTGGCGGCGGCGGTGTTTCGAAATTCAACACGAGCTGCAGATTTCCTTGCAAAACAGAGCCCGTGCGACCGACGAATGGTTGGGATCCCCCATTGGTTGTCTGGGTGATCCTTGGCAAGAGTCCACCAGAAGGACCGCCGGGTGTCACTAATCTCGCATCGAATCGGAAATCGGCACCGACCGTGAACACGTCGAGATTAAATCGAAGATCATCCGAGGGGATGATGAGAAGTTCGACGACGCCATCGCCACTGAAAAATCCGTTGCCCGTTTCATTGGTTTGTCCTTGTCCGGAAACAAAACCGGTTCGCCGATTCGTGGAGTCAGACAGCGTCAAATCAACCGGGTCCGCCACCAGGACGAGGAACGAGGTGGTGGGATCGAGTCCGAAGATTGAAATGAATGTTCGAACTGCCAGTTCGATAAGTTGCTGGGCAATCACGTCTGATTCGGTGTTCGCGAGATCCAGCGATAGCAGGCGTTGCCTCACCTGCGCCAGCACGGCCCGGCCGATGTCGTCGGCAATGGCGGCGGAAACGTCGGATCCATCGGCGGTGTTGGTGAATACGCGGAGGTCATATGCGCCCGATGTTCCTGCGTTACCGGCGACTTGAATGACGTATTCTTCTCCCGCAGTCACGTCGAACGTGATCGCGCGGAACGGGAGTTCCCCCTCAAGATCGCTGGCGATGCGTTCGAAAATGAAGTCGGTTGGAGCCGTTGGGTTGCTGTTGGTGGGGTCCGGTACACGCTCAAATGCAGATAACCGTGCATCGAGCGTATTTGCAACCGGAGTATTCAGAAAAACAGTAACATTGGCCGTCGTGCTGGCGACAAACCGAATTGCGTCGGTGTCTTCCGGATCGATAACGAATGAGCCGACTGGCAATCCCAGGTTTTCAACGGTTGGATCGAACACAAGCGTTGCGTCGGCAAACGTTCCGCCCAAGTCATCGGTCGCGGCAGTCGTTGTGACGTTCAATAGATAGTTGCCGAGATTCGCCTGATTATCGCTGGCTCGCCCGAAGCCGAATGCAGATGCCTGGACGAAGTAGACGTCGCCGGTCTGTGCCACAATGCTGATCTGGCTGTTGGGTGAACCGTTGAAATCGTCGTTCACCGCAACTTCCCGGAATTCGCCGTCGCGGAATTCCTGAATGATCGAAAGGAATGGATTCTGAAGCCGTGCCAGTGGGGCGGCCCCCGGATCACCGGTCAATTCAAACGTCAACAGCCCGTCGGTGGTGGCGGTCACTTGAAATACGTCAACGTCTCCGATGGCCTGGATGGCACCCGCTTGGTTCATGCCGACCGGAACTTGTACCGCATCGCCGACGTTATCGGAGAAATCGTTCTCGATATCGAAGATGAGTTCGTAATCGCCGGAACTCGAACCAAACGCGCCCGCCTGCACGAAGATCACGGTGTCAGGAACGACATTGACCGAAGTCGAACTGTTGAAACTGAATTGAAATGTTCCCGGGTCAAATCCAACATCATCGTTGAAGGCAATCTGATTGCCGTTTGCATCGAAAACTCGCAGCAACGGGTCGAGATTGCTGCCGACAGCATTCTGCCTGATGCGGATGGGGCTGTTGCCCGAGAAGATTTGAGGGATTACGACGCGGAAGACGTCGAGGTCGCCTGAGCCGTCAATCGTTCCCGCCTGAGTCACGTCGGCGGCGCCCGGTAAGAGGAAAAGGGGGGTTAAGTCGATGGTTGTTATTGTCGCCGAAATGCTATTGGCGACGACGTCGCCGGAGTTGTTGAGTTGGGCGCTGAGTGTGTATGCCCCCTGACTGGTTGAAAATCCGCGCACGGCCAGAACGAACCGTTGGTTTCCGGTGACCTGACGCTCGATTCGGCTGTTCAGCGAGAATGTGGGGAAGAACGTATCGTCGCTGACTTCAATTATGTCCTGTCCATCCTCGCTGAGTAATGTCAGCACCGTATCGAGAGTGCTGCCAGCACCGACATCGCGCACCAAGTCGATTGTCAATAAGCCACCAGGGCCGACCGGAATTTCGATCAGGAAAGTGTCAACGTCTCCGGCAGTGTCGATCACACCGTTCTGCACCACGTCAACAAATCCGAGATCGAAGGGGTTGGCTACATCATCGGAGAAGTCATCGACGACAGGCGGGATGGTTTCCACTGTCAGATCAAATTCGCCAACGCTATCACCAAAGCCAGTTGCGACGACAAAGAACTGTTCGCCCGCATTCACAAATCGGGAAATCTGACTGTTGAGGCCGTTGAAGTCATCGTTGAATTCGAGGACTTCTCCCGATTGGGAATCGATCAGCAAGAGAATTGTATCGAGGCTGCTGTTTGTGGCCCGCGCCAGATCAATGACCAATTCACTGTTGTTCGGCGCGCTGTTGGGAATCGTCAAGTCGAAAACTCGGACTTGTCCCGGCGACACGATTTCACCCTCTGCCGTTCCGAGAAACTGATCGGGGCCGATCAGCGACAGATTGATGGCCGATTGAATCTGTGTGCTGATGAATTCCAGTTCATAAGCTCCAATGCCATTGATGCTTGAAGCTTCCAGGAAGAAAATGTCGCCTTCGTTGATCGGGACGGCGAGGAAGGAGCCGCCGTCGTCGTCGATAGCCAACAGTGTCCCGGAGTTGTCGAACAGGCGCAGGAACGGATCGATGGCGAAGTCGTTCGTCTCCAGGCGAATCGCTAAAAACCCGGTTTGCGATGCGACCAATTGAAAAACGTCAACGTCGCCCGCTCTGTCGATGAGGCTGTTGATTCGGACAGTCTGATTGGCAATCAAGGGTACCGCGGTCGCCTCGGCGACTGAGTTGCCGAACTCGTCGAGATCACGGTTGCCAAAATCGATCCCCGACACAACTTCCCCGACAGCCAAATCGAACTGCCGCACACCGTCGGGAGCCCCCAGGCGTACAGAAACATCGTCAACGTACCAGCCTTCGAAGGTGACAGAGAAGTCGGTTTCAAAGCGAAATTCAATCTGAATATCAGTTCCTGCGAACTGGGAAACGTCAATGCTCACCGGCTGAAATACGCCGGTGTCATCGGGAAGGAGGACGCCCGCAAAGTTGTTGTCGGCAATGACGGTTCTCACGCCGCCCGAAATGATGGCAACGCTCGCAGTGTCGAAGAAATCTTCGATTTCAAGAAAGTGATTGAACTCCAGGAAAGCCCGTTCGTTATCCGGCAGAGTAATTAACGGGGAAACCAGGCTGCCTTCGGAGTCGTTCACATAGGCTCCGCCGCCATCTGCATTCTCGCCCGATCCAAAATAAAACTGGTTGAGGAACTGTGGCCTGCATCCTGTCCCCGTCCGTTACTCAAATTCCACTCGCCGTCAAACGTAAATCCTTCCGTTCCGTTTTCGAAATTGAACTCGATGAGTGTCGTGGCCGTGCTGGCGGGGGCGGTTTGCTCGAAGCCGTCTTGTTGGACCTCGGCAATGGTTGCGATTCCCGTGGGTACGGCATCTAAGGAGTAATCGCCGTTGGCATCGGTCACCGTGAAAGTCTCGCCCGCATCCAATCGACCGTTGGTGTTGGTATCGGCAAAGATGGTGAACCCCGCCAAACCCGGCTCACCCGGGTTGCGCACTCCATCGCCATTTAAGTCAGAAAACTTCGTTCCCTGCACGGTACCTGTAACGGGATTGACGTTGCCAAAATCAATGTCTTGAGCGATCTGCCCGACACCGAGAACAACAGTGTTGACCGTGGGGCGATCGATGAATGGGATCGTCAGGCCGAAGTTCTGGCTCCCCATGGTGATCGGCGCAAAAGCAAAGTCGAGCGCCGAATTGGAATCGGCCGGTCCGAGACGCTGTAGCGTCGCCCCATTTGGTCCGGTTGCTGCCGCAGCAGGACCGACCCACTCTCCAGCGAGTGTCACATTGCCGGGACCACCCACGTTGGCGTTGAAGCTCTCGATCTCCTGTTCGGTCCAGCCCCAACCAACCCAATCGACAATCTGGCCGGCATCATCGACGATCATCACCCAGGCTTCTTCTGTATTGACCCAATTGATGTTGGCACCGAATGGATTCACGGCGCCATCGGTGCTGAAGATGACTTCACCGGCTGCCACCGAAGCGGGAAGACTGAAAGCCGTCGTATTGATCACGTTGATGTTCGTCGTGTCATCACTTACCAGCACGCGCCAGCCGGTCGTGTCAATTGCCGTGGTCGAGACGTTTTGGATCTCGAAGAAATCCGGCGTGTTTCGATTGACTTCGGTGATGACCAGCCGGGGATCGTTCTGCGGGTACGTTTGCTGGAAGCCGGGGATTTGCACTTCGGTTACGAAATAGGTGTCGGCTTGAAGTCCTGTGAATTGGTACTCGCCGTTTGCGTTTGTCGTCGTGGAGACCTCGCCGTTGTCGAGCAGGCCATTTTCGTTCGTGTCGAGAAAGATTGTGACATTGCCAAGCCCCAACTCGATTGGGTCTTGGCGTCCGTCCTGGTTGCCGTCGTTGAATTTTGTCCCGCGAATTTCGCCTGTGGGAATCTGGTTGCCAAAGTCGATACCCGTCAGGATTTGCCCTGATGCGACTGTGGCGACCTGTGCTGCAAGACCCACTCCGTCGTCGCCGCCCGCACCTGCAACACCGAAGCCGAACGTCAGGCTCCGCAGCAAGAAACCGTCACGGGAGAAGACGTCAATCCCTGGAGACCCAAAAAAGTCACCTAAGTACAACTCACCGTCAACCACAGCGGCACCGGTATATGCCGTGCCATTTCGGCTGACGGCGAAACTGTTCGTGACAAGCCCGGTGGCCGGATCGATTTCGAGTACATTCTCACCAAAGTTGTCCAAGGCGATTAGTGCATCAGGATTGTGAATTCCGGCCAACCCACCAATCAGATTGATAGAGGGGTTGAGACCATCGATGTCGAGCGTTTGCGTGACGGTGTCCGTCGATGGATCAAATACCACAATGTCGTTGTTTGTGCGATCGAGCACATAGATCAGACCGTTGAGAGCCGCGACGCTTTCAAAGGCGCCGCCGGACGATGGAATCGGATCACTATCGCGCTGCACTCCCGTCTCGGGATCCAATTCAAACAGTCTGTTGGATGTGCCACCATTCACAAATTCAACGTAGAATAAGCTGGTTCCATCGAACGCCAATCCGGTATTGAAGGCTGTTGCCGAAGGGGCAGCAAACCGGTTCAATTCCGCTCCGGTTACTGGATCGATTTCGGCGATCTGGTTGGAACCATCCAGCGGAACGATGAATAAGCGGTCTGCCGGCGCGGCAGGAAATGTCTGCACGAAGTCGGCATCCAAATTCAGGCCGGTATTCTGAATGCCTTGGCTTTCGGGGGCATAACCGAAATCGGATGCGTCGTCGTTGTCCGTGGAACCGGTGCGTTGCAGTGTGCCGATTCCACCGGAGACTGCGCCGGGGCCATTCCAAAAGCCGTCGAGGGTGACGTTCTGCGCTCCGCCGGTATCAACGCTGAAGGTATCGATCTGCTCTTCGGTCAGGGCCGTGTCAATTCCCGTTTCGCGCGCAGTTGCCTGGGTATCGCCGACGTCGTTATTGATCGATTCATCGGTGGCGAACGTTCCGGCCGACGTTCCCAACCCTGTAACGGCGGCCTGATCAATCCTGTCGCCAACATCTATGCCGGTCAGGCTGGTGAGCAAGGTGCGGTCTTCGAGAACCTCTGCAGCCCACCATTGCGGCGCGGGGCGTCCGCGTTTTCGGGGAGAATTCCGCCTGTTCCGCGGTGGCGTCTGCCCGGTGCAAAGACGCCTCATGGTAATCAGCCAATCGAAAAGCAACATACGGCATGCATTCCGTAAAAGTGACTAAAACTGGCTTCTTAACACCTGTCCCATTCGCGAGACAGGCGGGGTGTGGGCTGTTTCCCTACGCTGACACACCCCACCGCCTGACTTCCCCCCGCTGCGGAAGAAGCGGCGTGTTTTTACGTCTTCACAAAGCGACTCCAATTTCTCTCAACCGCCTGTGATCAGAGGCGATTACCACCGCAACACTTCCAATCCACATGCAAATGCGGCAAGAAAATGGACCTTCGGCGAGGCATGGATACTATCAATATCACGATAATACCGATAATGCGGACATCTTGCGACCATTTCTTTTCGATTCCGTCGAAGTCAGGCCACTTTCCCCAAGTGCAACAGCGGGAAGAGATTTACGGAGATAGTTCACCCGCCAAGTGCCACATTTCATTGAGCCGCCCCACTTGCGGGGTGTGTCGATGGCACTTTGTTGCATCAGATGGGAGACGAGCCCCGAGGCCAAACAAAACTGGTCAGGCGGACACGCTAGTCGGTCCTCTCAAGTTTCGGTTTATGCGGATATCGAATGGCAGGATACATGAAGGGGGATGAAATTTCCTTGAATTCGGCCGTCATTCTGTTGCGCATCCTGCGGAACGGTGTCAAATTGCAAGCTATACTTTCCATTGAAACGAACCGAAAAAAACCGTTAACTATTTGCGCTGGGATGGGGGAATACCTCCGCGAAGGGGCAGAGCCAGCAAGTTCCCGCGACGGCTTCATTTGCCCAAGCCCGAGTTTCGTTAGAAAACAAGTTCATGACAGACACGATATCGTTCCAGGAATCGGGGACACGGGCAGTCGATTCGATTATGACCACCCGGCTGGTTACGATTGACGAACGGGCCAATATCGCACGGGCTCTGAGTATTCTGGCGCAGCATCGAATCCGGCATCTCGTTGTCCTCGATGAACGCGGGCAGGTCGTGGGGCTGTTCTCAGAGAGGGACCTTCTCAAACACATCGCCATGAATGCAGGGGGCCAGGGGCAACAGGCTGTTCGATGCTTAGTCAAGGATCTGATGATCAAACGGCCGTTTACCGTGCAGCCCAACACACCGATTCAAGAAGCGGCCAAAATGATGGCCAAGCTGAAAATCGGCTGCCTGCCCGTCGTTGGGAAAGATGAGCAGCGGTTGGGGATTATCACGACGAGCGACGTGTTGAAATTCTTCGGCAACCAAGGTTAGCCGGTTGACCGCCGTACGGCGATTACGGCGAGAACGATGGGGCCAAAATGGTCCATCGAAAATGCCGAGCAAGCTGCCCGGCTCCTCCTTCTGCACCGCCCTTCCTGCGCCGTCGTGTTTGGGCCACGAGTTGGCGCATCCCCACGCTTACCAGTAGAATTGCTGGGGGTGGATATCGATTCGATCGCCTTGCCAAAACCGTAGGTCTTCCTTCGCTTGCCAATCAGGATCAAAATATTTGTCTGACCAACACGAAGGAAACAAAAGTGCTTGCAACAACGTGTGAAGCGAATTGCCAATCCGCTTCGTCGAGAAGACAGAACCGAAGTCCATTCCTTATTACAACGTTCGCCATTGGCTTGATGTTGCTGCCGATTGCTTCATCGCAAGCCGCTTCTCCGCGAGTCGCTCGCGATTTTCAGGCTTTGTACACATTCGAGGCCGGCCGTGGCGATACGGTCAAGGATCGCTCCGGTGTGCGGCCGCAACTCGATTTGAAAATCGAAAAGCCGGCCGCCGTGAAGTGGCAGGACGGTTCGCTGCTTGTCCGCTCGTCAACAAGAATCCAATCTTCCGGGCCGGCAAAGAAGATCATCGAGGCCGCCAAAAGATTGGGTTCCTTGACCATCGAGGCGTGGGTCAAACCGCAAAGTGATTCACAGGAAGGTCCGGCGCGAATCGTTTCGCTTTCGGCCGGCTCGAGTGATCGCAACTTCACGCTCGGCCAGGATGGGAAACGATACGACGTTCGCTTGCGTACCACATCGACCAGCCGAAACGGAATCCCCTCGACCGCAGCGGAAAAAAACTCCGCGCGAACGGTGTTGACACACGTTGTCTTCACTCGCGACGCGGCGGGCAACGCGCGGATCTACATCAACGGCCGACAGCAAACGAAGAAGCGGGTTGCTGGAAGGTTATCGAACTGGGGTGATGGTTTCCGGCTGCTTCTCGCGAATGAGGCTTCCGGTGATCGCCAATGGTTGGGTACGTTCTACTTAGTCGCCGTGTATAAGCGGGCGCTCTCGGCAGGCGAAGTGGCACAAAACTTCAAGGCGGGCGCCAAAGCAGCCGCGACACCGATCAAGCTGGCAGGTGGCCAGTCCTCGCGGGGAGCGCGACTCTTCGAGACGAAAATCGCCCCCTTGTTAGCGCGGCGTTGCCTGGAATGCCACGATTCGAGCTCGAAGAAAGGCGGCCTCGACTTGTCTCGAAAAACGGCAGCGCTGGCCGGCGGCGAAACTGGTAAAGCGATTGTCCCGGGCAAAGCCTCGGAAAGTCTGCTGTGGGAATCGATCGAATCTGGCGAGATGCCCGAGGAGGGCAAAGAACTGTCGGCTCAAGAGAAACTGTTGGTACGGCAATGGATCGATGCCGGCGCGACTTGGACCGTGAACGTGATCGACCCGGTAGTTTACGCCCACGATGGCGGCACCGGGAACACCTGGATTCAGCGGCTCACAGTGCCGGAGTACATCGAAACTGTCCGCAGCGCCGTTGGAATCGACATTGCCAAGGATGCCCGCAAGATTCTGCCGCCCGAGCTGCGGGCCGACGGTTTCAGCAACACGGCTTACAATCTCAATGTCGACCTCAAACATGTCGAGGCGTATGCCCGTCTTGCGGAGATTATCGTCTCGCGGATGGATGTGCTGAAGTTCGCTGCAAAGTTTTCAAAGAGTCGCAAGCTTTCCACCGACGACACGATGCGAGACTTCGTCGCAGCGATGGGAAAATGGCTGCTGCGTGGCCCGCTCGATGATCGCGAGGTGACCAATTACAGCGGCATCGCGACGACGGTTGCCAGTGCGGGCGGCAACTATAAAGAAGCGGTGAGTTTGCTCATCGAGGCCATGCTGCAGTCGCCGCGATTCATCTATCGCGTTGAAAACCAGCGCGGCGATGGAACGGCGTGGCCGGTGGGCGAATACGAACTCGCCTCTCGAATGAGTTACATCCTGTGGGGCGCACCACCAGACGAAGAACTGATGCGAGCTGCCGACAACGGCGAGTTGCTCGATCGCAGTCGCGTTGAAGCACAGGTCGCGCGAATGCTTCGAGATCCGCGTGCGATTGAACGATCGGCGCAGTTTATCGCGGAGTGGTTGGACCTTGATCGATTGAGCAACATGAAGCCCAACCGCAAGCGGTTTCCAAAGTGGAACGATTCGCTCGCCATCGACATGCGCGAGGAGACGTTGGCGTTCTTTAAGGATGTCGCCTGGAAACAGAAGCGCTCGTTGGCGGACTTATTCAACGCGCAGGTGACCTACGCGACACCGCGGCTGGCAAAGCACTACGGACTCAAACCGAAAGGCGACGGCTTGTCGCGGTATGACCTTTCGTCCGTTCCCGCGCGTGGCGGACTGCTGACGCAGGGCAGCGTATTGACGATCGGTGGCGACGATGGCTCGATGGTGACTCGTGGGTTGTTCGTGCTGCATGGCGTCTTACGAGGCATTGTGAAAGATCCACCGCCCGGCCTCGACACGACACCCGTGCCATCGAAGCCGGGGCTGTCGCAGCGCCGAATCGCAGAGATGCGTATCGCGAATGTCTCCTGCAGTGCATGCCATACAAAATTTGAGCCGCTGGCATTCGGCCTCGAACGATTCGACGGCCTTGGCAGCTATCGTGAAAAAGACGAACACGGAAACACGTTGCGCGAAGACGGCGAGATTCTCGTTCCAGGCACAGCCAAATCGGTCAAATACAAGACATCGGCCGAACTGATGAATCTGCTGGCCGGCAGCGAACGCGTCCGCGAGACGATCACATGGAAGGTCACACAATTTGCCCTGGGGCGACCACTAGCAGCGTCGGACGCGAGAACCATAGACAAGATCCACAAGACGTCGCAAAAGGGCGGCGGCACCTATTCCAGCTTAATTACCGCCATTGTGATGAGCGATTTGGTACAAATGACGCGAACGGAAGCAGAACCTTTGGAGACAAAACGATGAGCAAGACGCACGTCAGCCGCCGCACGATGCTCGAGGGCCTCGGAACGGTCACCATTGGGTTGCCGTTGTTGGAAGAGATGGTGGTCTCGACCGCAACGGCGGCTGCCGAGAAGGCTGTGCCGGTGCGGGCATTCAATGTATTCTTCGGCTTGGGGATTCCGGCTCCGCTGCAGACTGAAGGTTTCAATGATGTTCTGCAACCGCTTGAACCGCTGAGTGACAAACTGCTCATCATGCGGAATGTCGATCAGGTGCGCTGCGACGAAAAGGGGATCAACGCGCATTACGATGGCGCAGCCGGCGCGTTCACTGCAGAACCGCCCGACGGTGAAGCGAAATCGGGCGGTCCCTCGATTGATCAAGTGGTTCGCAAGACGCATTATCCCAAGGGACTGCCGGCCGGCATGGTCCCGACGCTCATCGGCGGTACGTTCTTCCGCCGCAGTCGTGTGGGTCGATACGTTCACAGCTACAACATGGACGGCACGGTTGCGGCAACCATCCAGGAAAAGCCACGCGATCTCTTCGACCGCGTCTTCGGGTTCATCTCGGTGGCCGGTGGCACCGATGCCCGACGTCGACGACTGAAACAGAGCGTACTCGATTCGGTTGTCGATCAGTACAAGTTCTACACCGGGAAAAACTCACCGCTGGGCGCATCATCGAAGGCGCGGGTGGCCGAACACCTCGATCGCATTCGGGAGTTCGAGCAGCGCGCCTTCGCAATGAAACACAAGGCACCGAACGCGCCCAAGTTGCCGCCACGCTCCGACATCGCGCATGGCGGCAAGGCCGACCCCGGCGGCATGGGAATCGACATCACGCTGGATGAACTCTCCTCAGAATGGCGACTGATGGCCGACTTGTACGCATTGGCGATTCAAATGGATCGCGTGCGGTTTGGCTCGCTAACGTTTCTGGCGGCCGGCGAACGCATCCGACTGTCGGGCGACTACAACTACGACGGCAAGAGTCGTTGGCAATTCGACGACGCAGGCCAGCAAAACGCGACCGGCGATAAGGGCTGCAGCCACGAATGGTGGCACAAGTTCAACGAGAAAAGGAAGAACGAGGCGTTGCGAGCGCACGGTCACATGAAGATGCGCGAGATCGCTTACTTCCTGCATCGGCTCGATGATTCCGAATCGAAGGAAGCCAACGGCAAAACGATTCTCGAAAACTCGCTAATCACCATCTCCACCGAATCGGGCGACGGGCGCCATAATAACGTCAAGCGAGAATTGTCCGGCGTCTTTCACGCCATCACCGGTGCCAACGGGCGTTTCAAAACGGGCCAAATTATGGACGTCGGCGCCGAAGGTCTCGACGTTTACAACACCATGCTCACAGCAATGGGAGCAACCGACCGGCTGGGTCCAGCCAAACGAAAAATGCAAGCGGTTGATGCCATTCGCGCTTGATGGTTTGCTCATTCTGGAAACTTGATTCCTTCTTCTAACACGGTGCAAACTGATGAACCCCACTCGACGTGAAGCATTGGCAGCGATAGGAGCGGCTGGAATTATGGCTGGAACGCATGCGGCTGTTGCTCAGCTACCGAAAGATGGAGTGTCCCGCGAAGATCGCATCACGCATGGGAAGATTCGTCAATCGGTGATGGGCTGGTGCTTCAAGCCGATGACCGGAGTGACGCTCGCCAAACATTGCCGCGAGATCGGCTTGGTCGCCATCGAGGGGGTTTCTCCGAATGACTACCCGGCAGTGAAAGAACTCGGCCTGAAAGTTTCGCTCGTCAGCAGTCACGGCTTCAAGAAAGGGCCGATCAGTCGCGACAATCACGAGTACTGTGAAAAGATGCTAAAGGAGCGAATCGATCTGGCCGTCGAAGTCGGCTGCCCAAACGTGATTACGTTTACCGGCATGCGGGAAAAAGGCATCAGCGACAAACAGGGCGCGAAAAACTGCATCGACTTGTGGAAGTCGGTCATCGGCTACGCGGAGAAGAAGAAGATTCGCCTCTGTCTCGAACACCTCAACTCCCGCGACGACACGCATCCAATGAAGGGACATCCGGGATACTTCGGCGACGATGTCGATTTTTGTGTGGATCTCATTAAGGAAGTCGATTCACCCAACATGAAACTGTTGTTCGACGTTTACCATGTGCAAATTATGAACGGCGACGTGATCCGCCGAATCTGGCAGTACAAAGACGTCATCGGTCACTACCACACGGCAGGCAACCCCGGTCGCGGCGAACTAGACGACACGCAGGAAATCAACTACCCCGCCGTCATGCGGACCATTCTGGAAACCGGCTACACCGGCTTCGTCGCGCAGGAATTCATCCCCACCTGGGACGATCCGGTGCTGGCCTTGCGTCATGGTGCTAAGGTTTGTGACGTCAGTTGATTTCGATCACGGCAGCACGCGGACATTGATCTTCGACGGCATCGCAGTCGATCGGAAGACGCGTTGCGTTGCCTGTTGGAAGTCGGACGGTTTGGCGTGGTAGATGTCGATGAATTTTTGCGGGTTGCGATCGACCAGCGGAAACCATGAGCTTTGCACCTGCACCATAATGCGGTGGCCGGTGCGAAAACTGTGGTAACTGTCGGGCATGGTGAAGCGGACACGCGTTGATTGGTTCGGCTCGAATGGTTCGGGCCGTTCGAGGCTGTTGCGAAACTTGCCGCGGATCACGTCGCCGCGCACCAGTTGCTGGTAGCCCCCCATGCGGACGCCTTTCGGATCCTCCTTGGCATCAGGATAGTCATCGGGATAAACATCGATGAGTTTGACGACCCAATCGCTGCCGGTGCCGGAGGTGGAGACGAACAGATCGACTTCCACCGGCCCGGCAATCGTCACGTCCTCGGTCAATTCACCGGTTTGGTACACCAGCACATCCGGACGCCGCGACGCAAAGCGTTGATCGGCAATCATGTACTCGGCGGTCATGCCGGTGGAGATTTTGTTCATATAGGGAACCGGCTTGTTGGGGTCGCTGAGGTATTCGTCGAACGCCTGCTGTTTGTCTTTGCTCGTGGGAGCGTCGAAGGAAAGCCGCTGGTCGGCATGAAAATGCAACGATCGCGATTCTGCCTTTTGAGGTGGCCACTTGTCATACTGCCGCCATTGGTTGGTCCCCGTCTCGAAGACCCAGGCTTCTGGATGTTTCGTCTTGTCTTTTCCTTTACCTTTCAAGTGCAGTTGGAAGAACGGAAACTCAATCTTCTCGCGGTAGAATTCCGAGGTCTTCGCATTGAACGGGATATCACCGAACGATGCCCCATCGCCGCGCGACCAGCCACCGTGACGCCACGGCCCCATCACCAGCATGTTGAACGTGTCCGGGTTGTTGCGTTCGATGGATTTGTAAGTTTCGAGAGCGCCAAACAGATTTTCCGCGTCGAACCAACCGCCAACGGTCATCACCGCCGGCTTGACGTTCTTCAAATGCGGACGGATGTTCCGCGACTTCCAGAAATCGTCGTAGGTTCCGTGTTTTAGCGTCTCATGCCAAAACGGAACTTTCCCCTTCAGGTACTTGGTGTCGATTTCCTGCAGTGTTTTGATGCGGCGAAAAAACTCAAAACCATCGGGCGTCTCATAATCGAAAGTGAAGCGGAACTTCTTCGTCGGTTCCGGGCGAACGCGCCCGCTGCGCGACATCCAGTTGAACATGTGCGCCAGAAAAAACGCGCCGTTGTGATGCCAGTCGTCGCCGGCAAACCAGTCGTTAACGGGAGCCTGTGGCGAAGCCGCCTTGATGGCCGGATGCGAGTCGATGATCCCCGCCGCCGTGTAGAAGCCGGGGTACGAAATCCCCGCAATGCCAACACGGCCGTTGTTCCCGTGCACGTTCTTCACCAGCCAATCGACTGTGTCCCAGGTGTCGGTACTTTCGTCGAATTCTTCCTTACTCTGTTTGTTGGGCCGATGCGGCCGCATGTGGACAAACTCCCCTTCCGACATCCATCGCCCGCGCACGTCCTGATAGACGAAGATGTAACCTTCCTTGCCAAACAGTGGCGAAGGTCCCAGTTTGTCGGGATACTGATCGACGCCGTATGGTTTCGCACTGTACGGCGTTCGCTTCAATAGAATGGGATAAGATTGCGAGTCGTCCTTCGGTACGTAAACGGCAGTAAAAAGCCGCTTGCCGTCGCGCATCGGAATTCGGTATTCGTACTTGGTATAATTGGCTTTGATATGCTCAATGCCCTGCGCAACACCAACTCGCGGCAGACACATGCCGACGAAAGCGGTGGCGACGACGATTGACAGATGTCTGAACAAGGCCATGCTGTATTCTCCCGGTGTGCGTTCTTGTTGCATTCGCTGTCTGTCACGTGATGATAATTCATGATAGCGTGAATAGTGACTCGAACGCAGCCTGTTTGATGGACAAAAAAATAATGAAGTTTCAATGCCGCGCGTCAATTGCCCTCACTCTGCTGGTTCTGAGTTGTCTGGCGGCCAACGCGCGGGCGGAAGCGAACAAACCCCGGCTGCAAGTATTCGTCCTCGCCGGCCAGTCCAATATGGAAGGGCAGGGGGTTGTCGAGATGGACCATCCGAAGTATTACAACTCGGGCAAAGGCAACCTGGTGTGGTCGATGGCTCACTCCAAGAGCATCGCCAAAATGAAGCATCTGAAGAACGCCGAGGGCAAGTGGGTGGTTCGGGACGATGTGACCATCAGCTTTAAAAACAAGAAAGGCGTTCGCACGGGACCATTGAGTATTGGTTTCACTGGCTATGGTGGGAAAACTCACATCGGCCCGGAACTGCAATTCGGACACGTTATTGGAAATCACCTCGAACAGCCGGTGTTGTTGATCAAGACCGCTTGGGGCGGAAAGAGCCTGTATAAGGATTTTCGCCCGCCGAGTGCTGGTGGAACTGTCGGTCCTTATTACTCCAGGATGATCGAAGAAGTCCGCGCAGCTATCGCGAAGCTGGGCGATCGTGAGTACGACTTCGCAGGTTTCGTTTGGTTTCAGGGTTGGAACGACATGTTCGACAAGGACGCCTTGGCGGAGTATGAAGAGAACCTGCTGCATCTGGCTACCGACGTTCGCAAAGAATTCCAGCAGCCAGCGCTGCCGATTATCATTGGCGAATTGGGCAACGGCGGACCCAAGGCGGGGAAGAATATGCTCGACATTCGCGCTGCTCAAAAGGCCGCATCGGCACGCATCGATGGTGCGTTGTTTGTTTCCACAACGGCCTTCGCACGACCGGCCGAACTTTCGCCAAACACGGGTCACGGACACCACTGGTTTGGAAATGCCGAGAGTTATTTTCTCGTCGGCGCTGCGTTGGGGAAAGGCATGGTGACGCTACTGCAGAGAGGCAATAAGCAATAGAATGACGCCCATCAGACTTTGCGTCACTTTATTCACTTTGGCTTTGGAGTTTCATGCCCATTCCCGTTGCCGATCCGATCGTTAACATACCAGTTGTCACGCCATTTGATGCGGAAGATCGCGTCGATCACGATGCGTTGGCTCGAAACGTCGCGCGCTGGCTGACCACACCAGCCACGGGATTCCTGGTCGGTTCGCAGACGGGCGAGGAATGGACTCTCAGCGAAGACGAAAAACTGGCTGTCGCCATGACGGTCAAGGAGAATCTGGATGAACGACGGTTCTTGATGGGCGGAATTGATTGTCCGTCGGTGACCGAAACATTGCGGCGCGCAGAGGCGTTCGCCGATGTTGGTGCGGAAGTCGTGAGGATTCGGTTTCCCCGGCAGGAAGCACTCATCGAACCGTACTTTGCGCAGGTCTTGCCGCGATGTCCGGTTCCGGTATTGCTGATGCATCAATGCGACCCTGCGCGTTTTGGTATGGCCGCTGCACCGGCCGCGTCGCCTGAAATCCTCGGAGCGACCACCGACATGGACAACGTGTTTGGCTACGTGACCGATCACGATGTCCGTTTTGAGGCCCGCGTTCGTCGCTGTGTTTCGGGCGATCGGCGGTTCTGGATCTGCAATGGCAGTCTGATCCTGCACGGCACACTGATCGGCTGTAACGGGACAACGACGGCGTTCTCCAACATTTGGCCGGCTGCCTTGGATGAATTGCTGCGGCTGGGAATGGCCGGGCGATATGACGAAGCGCGGAAGTTACAGGAGCACGTGCAGAAGATCGACGCCGTCATGCTGCCGTATCTGGCCGCCGGCGTGAAAGCGGCTCTCGAACTGCTTGGCTTCGAGGGAATGCGGACGCGGTTGCCAACCCCCGATGTTCCCTCAAACGTCAGGACGGAAATTCAGAATTTAATGCGCGATGCCGGGCTGTTGGTGTCCTGATTCGCTGCAACTTGAAGGAAGTTCGAGAGCTGACAAAAATGCATATTTGGGTTGATGCCGACGCTTGTCCGGGCGAAATTAAGGAATTGCTGTTTCGTGCCGCGAATCGCACAGAGACCCGAATGACGCTGGTTGCCAATCAGCCCATGCGCACGCCGCGTTCCGAGTTCATTGACAGCATTCTTGTCACGGCAGGCATGAACGTTGCCGACCAACGGATTGTGGAACTGGTGGAACCGGGCGATTTGGTGATTACGGCCGACATCCCGTTGGCCGCCGATGTGGTCGCTGTCGGCGGGCAGGCACTCAATCCACGCGGCGAACTTTACACCGACGCCAACGTCGGCAAGCGACTGGCCGACCGCAATCTGCTCGATGAACTTCGCGGCGGCGGTGAGATTACCGGGGGACCGGCCAACTTCAACAACAAAGACCGACAAGCATTCGCCAACCAACTCGACCGCTGGTTGACGCTGGCGAAGCGTTAATTCGACGAGACACCAACTCAACAAGAACTGATCCTCAGATGATCAAAAAGACGCTCGGCCGAACCGGCCTCGAAGTGACACAGCTTGGTTACGGCAGCATGGGAATTCGTGGCCCGCGTACTTGGGGCGTGCGCGATGTGAGTGATGAAGCTGCCGACGAGTTTCTCAATTCCGTTCTCGATGCCGGCATCAACTTTATCGATACTTCTCCCGACTACGGAATCAGCGAGCAACGGATTGGCCAGTACATCGGTTCCCGGCGAAACGAATTCTATCTGGCGACCAAATGTGGCTGTTATTACACCCAGCATGACGATCATCTTGAGATCGACCATGTCTGGAAGAAAGAGGTGATTCAGCGAAACATCGAAACCAGTCTGCAGCGACTGCGGACCGATTACGTGGACATTCTGCAGTTTCACGGCGGCGATGCGGAAACGCTGAAGCGTGAAGGTTTGATCGAATTACTGCACGACTTTCGCGATCAAGGTGTTGTCCGTTTCATCGGCGCTTCGAGCTCGCTGCCGAACCTTCCCGGTCTGATTGATCTCGGCGTGTTCGACACCTTTCAAATTCCCTATTCCTGTCTGGCGCCGAAGCATCACGATTTGATCACCCGCGCCGCTGAAAGCGGTGCGGGGATCATTATTCGTGGTGGTGTCGCGCAAGGCGGCCCCGATGCCGAGATTCAGCGACCGGCGCTGAATGACGTTTGGCAGCACGCCAAACTCGATGACGTACTGCCCGAGGGCATGAACCGCGCCGAACTGATTCTGCGGTACACGCTCTCCCACCCGCATTGTCACACAACCATTGTTGGCACATGCAAATCGGCACATCTGGGGGAGAATGTTGCGTCCGCCGAAAACGGCCCGCTGCCGCCAGAGCTTTACCAGCTGGTGACGGACCGTGTCACGGCAGCGACCGACTGATCGGGGGCGGCGGGGGCAGATTATCGTGCGAGTTGTTTCTGTGCGGCTTTTAATTGCTGGATTGCTGACTCGATTTCCGTTCCCAGTTTTTTCAGATCGTCCGGCTTGGTGTTGCCTTTGGCGGCCAATTCTTTGAGTTTTGTGGCGGCCTGATTCAATCGCTGCTGTGCGACGGCAATTTGCTTCTGTGCCGCGATTCGTTGGGCGGGATTACCGCCTGGGAATGGAATGGCCCGAATTGGCAGCGGCAGCACGGGAACTGCGCCGCCGATAATTTTGATTCGGCCCTGGAAAATCCCTGCACCGATATTGTTTTGACCCGTCGCATACTGCTCGTATAACTTGGCAGCTTCCGGGTGTTTCTTTTTCAGTTCGGCTAAATCCTTCGCCTTGTATTCGCTGTTCTTCGCTTTGCCGCCAACCTTCTCCGACACTTTGACAACAATATTCTGCCCCTTCGAATCGGTGATGCGGATTTTCTTGCCGTCGATTTCGACATCGGTCTCACGGTTCCCATTCCGTGTAGTTTGGCGAATGGAAACGTTGCGGCCGTTCAGGCCAGCTGCACGTGCGATCTGAATTCCGCCTCCCGGTGCAAGCTGCACCCGAATCTGTACGCCTCCAGCGCGAAAGTTGGGAACAGCCTGAGCGGGTTTCTTCACCGCGTCGGTCGCGCGCTGTGCAACCGATGCGCGTTCGCTTTTGGAAAGTCGTTTGAGAGCTTCTTCGGCCGCGCCTTTGGCTACCGCGTTCTCCGATTGATACAGCGTCTTCAAAATGCTGATGCAGCGAGAAGCCAACTCGAGTTCGTCCGTATCAGCGGCGGCGGCAACGGGGGCAACGGCCTGCGACCCGGCTTTTAACAGCATCCGCATTGCCGTTCGGCGCGTCGGGAATTTGTTGCTCTCCAGGTCTCGCACCCAGCCGGCAACATCTGTGGCCGTTGCTGGTGTTGGCGCGGCAATTGGCGTTTCGGTGAATCCGGCTGGTGGATCCGCAGCGATTACTGTCATACCGATCAACAAACTTGAAACAACAGCCATCGCACAGAAACGGGTCAAATTCATTACTTTTCTCCGTCGCTTGTTCCGCAAAAATGTTTTGCCCGACACACACGCCAGCTTGATCGGACACCTTGTCAGCGGCCCGTATTGTCGCTGTTTCCACCAATTCTGACAAGGAGAATCGGCTGTCGCTTCCCCTGATCGGCCTGTTACGAGAGAACTTCGCGGATAACATTGCCGGCGACGCCGGTCAGACGGCGTTGCAGTCCATTGTAGTAATATGTCAATCGTTCATGATTGAGGCCCAACGTATGCAAAATGGTTGCATGCAGATCGGCGATTTCTACCGGCTTTTCGACGGCCTGAAAACCGATCTCGTCGGTCGCACCGTAGGCCATCCCCGGTTTGACGCCGCCGCCGCTCATCCACAGCGTGAATCCGCTGATGTTGTGATCGCGGCCCTTTGTTCCTTCGGAAGTTGGAGTGCGGCCGAATTCGCCCGTCCAGATGACCAGCGTGTCGTCGAGCATTCCACGTGATTTCAAGTCGGCCAATAACGCCGCGATTGGTTGATCGACCATCATCGCGTTGGGGCGGTGATTCGTTTCGATATTGGAATGCGCGTCCCAATTGCTGGGTTGTTTGTTGTTCGATCCGCCGCTGAATACTGTCACAAAACGCACGCCGCGCTCCAACAACCGGCGTGCGCGTAAACAGAGACGGCTGAAGGTGGCCTGTTGCGGATCGCTGCGCTGCGTGCCGTAGAGTTGATGGGTGGCCGCCGACTCTTTTGCGAGGTCGGCAACTTCGGGCGCGCTGAGCTGCATACGCGCGGCCAATTCATACGCGGCAATTCGCGCCGAAAGCTCGCCATCCTGGGGGTGATTACGCAAATGTTCCTCGTTCAGTTTCGCGAGCAAGTCGAAACTCGCACGTTGGCTCTCTGGGCGGTAACCGGCCGGCGGTTCGAGATCGAGAATCGGATCGCCACTGCTGCGAAAGACCGTTCCCTGAAATCGGGCCGGCAGAAACCCGTTGCCCCAATTTGATGTGCTCGATGGTGGCATGCCCCGGTCCATCATCACAACGAATCCGGGCAGATCCTGTGTTTCGCTTCCCAGCCCATACACCGACCATGCGCCGACCGACGGGAATCCGTTACGCGGTTCGCCGGTCATGAAGTCGTGCATCGCCGGGCCGTGGCTGTTGGCTTCGGCAACCATCGAATGGACGAACGCCAAATCGTCCACCTTACGGTTCACGTGCGGAAACAGTTCCGAACTCCACTTTCCCGATTCGCCATACTGTTTGAACTTGAACGGGCTGGGCATGAGTTTGCCCGGCTTGCGAAAGAAGACATCCTGCACGTTCCCCTTGCCTGTGATGGACTGGCCGGCGAACTTTGCCAGTTGCGGTTTGTAGTCAAACGTATCGACGTGGCTGACACCGGCCGACATGAATAGCAGCAACACGCGTTTCGCCGTCGGCTTGTGGTGTGCGCCGCCATGCTTTGTCGGCTGCCCTTCGGCATGCAGCAAGTCGGTCAGCGCGACACTCCCCAAGCCGCCTCCCATGGTGCGCAGGAAATCACGTCGGCTGACGAAACGCCGGTGTCCGGTGCAATTGGTGCGGCGAATTTGTGTCACGAAATCGCTCCGTTCAGAACGCGTAAAGAAACTCGTTGGTGTTCAGCAGCACGCGACACAGGCTGAACAAGCCGTGATTCTGGATGAACGATACCGCTTGACGTCGCTGATCTTCTGTAGGCTCCCGCAACAGGGCCAGACGATAGGCGACGTCCACCTGCTTGCCGAGACCTTCGCCGGCCATTGCGGTCACCCGTGTGGCGAAATGTTGGGATTGCTGAAACGTAAACCGGTTATTCATCAACGACAGCGCCTGCAACGCGGTCGTGCTGTAATTGCGTTTGGGGGTCTGTACCGAAGCATCGGGACAATCGAAGGCGCTCATCAACGGCGACTGAAAAGTACGAATGTTGAACCGATAGACCGACCGCCGCCACGTTTCCGCGCCGGGTTCATCCAATAGGACGTAATCGGGGACGTTGCCATCGCGATAGAGGAACAAACGGAAACTCGGTCCTTCCATCGTCAAATCCAACTCCCCGCTGACCTGCAATACGGCATCGCGGAGCGACTCAGCATCGAGCCGGCGCGGCGACATTCTCCACAGCAACCGGTTGGCTCCATCTTCTGCTGCCGACTGTGGTTTGTACCCCGACTGCTGCCGATAGGCGGCCGACAGCAGGATCATTCGGTGCAGTCGCTTAATCTTCCAGCCATGCTCCATGAAATCGGCTGCCAGCCAGTCGAGCAATTCGGGATGCGAAGGCCGGTCGCCGTTGAAGCCGAAATCGTTCGGCGTATTCACAATCCCCTGACCAAAGTGGTAATGCCAAATCCGGTTGACAATGACGCGAGCCGTCAACGGATTCTTCACATCGACGATCCACTCTGCCAGACGCAAACGGCGGTTTGGGCCGGAATCACTTTGCACGCCGACCAGCAAGGGGTCGAGCGCTTTGACTGTGTGGAAAGCCGCCGGCTTCACCTGTTCGCCGCGCTCACGGACATTGCCGCGTGTCAATATGTACGCCGGTTGCGGTTGGCTGTCACGCGCCGAATAACTCACCGGCAACGGTGGAATCGCTTTCAGTCGCGCTGCCTGTTGGGATTGCGTTTGAATTAAGGAAGCGTGCAGTTTCTTCTCGGCCGCCGTCAGCGCCGCGATCAACTCGTCGTTCGTCAACTGCGTTTGTTCTCCCTGTGGAACGCGCGTGCTCGAATCACTGACCGCAGACCACTTTTTGCCGTCGAGAGAAAGTTCAATGCGGTAACCGACCGGCAAACGGTCTTTGTATTTTCCGTTTCGATCACGTCCCCAAACGACACGTTGGACTTTTGCGACTGCGGGCAATTCAATCTGCGCCCAACCCTTGCCGCTTTCATTACTAATCCAGCTGTGCGAGTTTCCGTGTTGGCCGTCGTTGAGGTGGTGAATCTGGTGAATCGGATATCCCGGCAACAGCGATGAAGCCGTCGCCTTTGCGCCGGTCTTCGAGAGAGCAAGATTGCTCTTGATATCCTCGCCATAAATTTCGAGTTCATCCAGACACGGTTGTGAGTTGCCAGTGGTGGCCGTCACTGTGAACCGAACGAAACGGGTTTCGACGGCGCCAAACACATCTTCGTTGTTGGTGGCGGTGACGGCAGGGCGTAGCGAATTCGGTTTGCGTTCTCGACGGCTGGCAAGAAATCGTTTGCGTGCTCGCTGTAACAGCAAATCGATTTGCGTCTTTGTCCCTTTCATCAGCTTCTGAAGAGGAGCAACAGCTGTGGCACGTGCAGCCTTGTCTTTGGCTGACGCGACCGAATTGACACCACGGTCCAATCCACTGAACACTGCCGTCAATGCGTAGTAGTCCCGCATATTGATCGGGTCAAACTTGTGATCGTGGCAACGGGCGCAACCGGACGTCAAACCGAGAAACGTCGTCGATGTGGCGGTGACGAATTCGTCGAGTTCGTCCTGGCGTGTTTGCAGTCTCTCCAGCTCACTCACCGTCCCAACGTCGTTTTTGGGGCCGGCAACCAGAAAACCGGTGGCAATCAACTGGTCGGCATTCTCGGCCTTCAACGCGTCGCCAGCCAGTTGCTCGCGGACAAATTGATCGTAGGGTTTGTCGGCATTAAATGAACCGATAACGTAGTCGCGGTAAGGCCAGAAGTTCTCGCGAATGCGATCTCGCTCGAAACCGTTGCTTTCGGCAAACCGGACCACGTCGAGCCAATGCCGCCCCCACCGTTCGCCGTAATGTGGGCTCGCCAATAAACGGTCCACCAGCCGCCCGTAAGCATCATCACGCTGATCGTTGATGAATTCCTGCTGCTGTTCGTACGTGGGAGGCAGTCCCGTGAGATCAAGGCTGACGCGGCGGATCAGCGTGCGACGGTCGGCCGGCGACGAAAGGCTCAGGCCGTGCTGCTGTAACCGCGCGACGATGAATCGGTCGATCACGGTTTGCACCGGCTCGCTGTTTCGCACGGTCGGCGGAACAACTTTCTTCAGCGGTTGTAACGACCACCAGTCGTGACCAGCGCGGTGATCGCTCGTGGCCGCAAACAAGTCGAGTGACTTGTCGGGATAAAACGCACCGTCGGCAATCCATCGTTTGAGAACCGAAATCTCCGCGGCCGACAGCGGTTTCTTGGGCGGCATCTCCTCGCTGTCAACGTATTGGTACAGCAGGCTTTCGTCCGGCTTGGTCGCTTCGATTGCCACACCGCTCTCGCCACCTTTGAATGCGGTGGCCTTCGTTCGCAAGTCGAGGCCGCCTTTGCGGTCAGCCCCATGACACTCCAGACATCGCCGTACCAGAATCGGTTCGACCTTCGTACGGAAGTACTCTTCTTGATTGCCATCCGCACCGATAGCGGGCGGTAGCAGAATCAACGATAGGCACGCGACCGCCGTCCAAGCGACAAATCTGAAGGTGTTGATCGAGAAAATGCGGTTCATCAGTCTCAACGATTCTTCACCAAGTAAAAGGACTTCGGGGCCGGTGCCAACTCGCATCTCAAGGCGGACTCACGGCCACGCCGCAATACTTCAGGATACTCCGAACGGTTTGGCGTTTCAACGAGTCTCCGTTTCCGAGCTGGTCCCGCCACCGAGACTGCTCCCCCGTTGGATCGCATCGGTTCCAAACCGGTCACGGATCGTATCGGCAACAGCATCGAGCTGCGAGTGGTCCTGCGGATCATCGAACAGTGTCCCCTGCGAAAGTTGCAAATGCTCGATTCCGCTCACGCCCATGCCCAACAGACGGAGGGGAAGGCGGGGACCAGTCAAACTTGTGGCCAGCAATGTCGATGCAGCGTGCCAGAGGATATCGGTCGAATCTGTCGACTGCGGGAGCTTCCTGGATCGGGTGATCGTCCGAAAATCGGCGAAACGCAATTTGATCTGAACGACCCGTCCGCGCAGCGATTGTTGGCGCAGACGCCGAGCGACCTGTTCTGTCAGATCCAGCAGGCAGGCCCGCAGAACGTCTGGATCTTCGATATCAGCGGGGAACGTCGTCTCGTGCGAAATCGATTTCGCGTCCCGATCAGGAATCACCGCGCGATCGTCGATGCCGTGGGCCAGTTCCCACAGATGCTCTCCAGACTTCCCGAACCGTTGCTGCAGTTCATCCAGCGACAGCCGACGGAGTTGGCCAATTGTGCCGACTCCCAACTGTTCCAACGCGCGGCCGGTCACACGCCCCACGCCCCATAACCGTCCCACTGGTAACGGTGCGAGGAATTCCTGCACGCGATTGGGATCGACGACAGTCAATCCGTCCGGCTTGTCGAGGTCGCTGGCAATCTTCGCCAGAAACTTGTTCGGCGCAACGCCGACCGAAGCAACCAACCGCAACGACTCGCGAATTTCCTGCTTCAACTGTTTGGCAATTTCGACGGCCGTGCCGAACAGTCCTTCGCTGCCGGTGACATCCAGAAATGCTTCGTCCAACGACAGCGGCTCAACCAATGGCGTGTACTTGACGAACACCTCACGAATCGCGGCCGACACCTCAGCATAGCGATCCATCCGCGGTCGCAAGACAATGGCGTGAGGGCATCGCTTGAGCGCGGTTGCCGTCGGCATGGCACTATGAACGCCGAATTTCCGCACGGCATAATTCGCAGCCGCAACAACACCCCGGCCCTCGGGAGTGCCGCCGACAATCAACGGCTTCCCCGCCAATTCCGGCCGGTCGCGTTCCTCAACCGACGCGTAAAACGCATCCATGTCAACATGCAGAATCATCCGTCGTCTCCGCCAAACATTCTACCGCACGCATGCCGAGAATGCACAGCGATGTCCCAAAGCGAGCCGAGGGTGTCCACCAACCACCGTCGAGGAATTCTCCACAATGGTGAGTAAAGTGACGCGACATTCCGTATACTGCACGCCTGCAAATGAACTCTCACAAGTCGGGGCTGGTCATGGCGCGCGATGCGGCTTATCGAAGAGCGGAAGAGAAGATCAAGGAAGCGCTGCGTAGTGAAGCGACTACTCTCTTTCTCAGCTCTAGGAAACTCACCGAGTTGCCGGAGTCACTGGGCCAGCTCACGCAGTTGCAGGCGCTTCACCTCGCCGGCAACCAACTGACGGCGCTGCCGGAGTGGCTGGGCCAGCTCACGCAGTTGCAGATCTTTGACCTTTACGGCAACCAGCTGACGACGCTGCCTGAGTCGCTGGGCCAGCTCAAAAAGTTGCAGGAGCTAAACCTTTTCGACAACCAACTGACGGCGCTACCGGAGTGGCTGGACCAGCTCAACCAGTTGCGAAGGCTTGACCTTCGGAACAATCCCGACCTGCGTCTGCCGCCGGAAATCGCTGCTCAAGTTGGTGATCCGTCCGCAATCCTGAACTTCTACTTCTCCCGGCTCCGTGAGACCGAGAAACCACTGAACGAGGCGAAGATTCTGCTGGTCGGTGATGGGGAAGTCGGCAAGACCTCGCTGATTCGGCGGTTGATGGACGACGAGTTCGATGCTGACGAGTCGAAAACCCGTGGTGTTCGCATTCGTCAATGGCGGTTGCAGGAGGGGATCGGGAAATCCGCGCGAATATCTGGGACTTCGGTGGGCAGGACGTTTATCATACCACGCATCAATTCTTCCTCACCAAGCGGAGTCTGTACGTCCTGCTCGTCAGTGCCCGCGACTCCAAAGCGCACACGCGGATCGACTATTGGCTGAAGACGATCCAAAACGTTGCGAACGATGCCCCGGTGATCATCGTCGCCAATAAATGCGATCAGCACGCGGTGGAGATCGACTGGCGCAATCTCCAGCATCAGTACCCCGCCATTCGCGGCGTCATCAAACGGGCTTCGTGCAAGACAGGCGAGGGAATGCCGAAGACGGAACAACTGATTCGGCAGCAGGTGACGCAGCTCGAACACGTCGAGACAGCGCTGCCCGCCAGTTGGTTTGCGGTGAAGGCGCGACTCGAAGACGAGAATGCGAACTACCAGGCATTTCCGCACTATCGAGAACTCTGCATTGCGGAGGGGATCGAAGATGAAGCCAGCCAGGAGCAGTTGCTGCGGCTGCTGAACGATTTGGGAATCGCCCTGCATTACCAAGGCACACGGACTCTAGAAGAGACCAACGTGCTCAAGCCGGAGTGGGTGACCGGCGGATTCTACAAAATCATCGACGCAGACCTCACAGAGTCGAACGGCGTGTTGGACCGGGCACGGCTCGATCAACTCTTGCCGGATGAGGAGTATCCCCCCCAGACGAAGGACTTCATTTTGGGAATGATGCAGCAGTTTGAGTTGTGCTTTTCCTTCGATCAGGGAGACAAGTTTCTGATCCCCGGC
>Ga0209501_10001346_pt1 | contig 27244 bp, 24 predicted proteins | sample ArcticOcean_MG_C_4_FD_187434 | JGI IMG/M metagenome (GOLD analysis project Ga0209501, IMG submission 187434) | Marine microbial communities from western Arctic Ocean - ArcticOcean_MG_CB4_134 (SPAdes) (version 2) | ecosystem: Environmental > Aquatic > Marine > Oceanic | place: Arctic Ocean...
TATCAATTAGCTTCGCTTCGGGGAAATTTAACGCATTTTTGAAGGAATCTACAATTTTAAATTTTTCCTCATCCGAAGAAGGGAGGTTGATTTCTGGGGTTGAATATAGGTGTGGAAGATTTTCAAAAAGAGTGTCACTCTTTTCTTGTTCTGAGAGAATTTCGAGCAATCTAGCCGCTGCGTAAATACCATCATCAAAACCAGGCCATCTATCGTTAAAGAAAATATGACCACTCATTTCACCGCCTAAAAGCGCAGATTCATTTCTTAAAGTTTCTTTGATGAAAGTGTGTCCAGTTTTACACATTATTGGAATTCCAGAGTTACTTTCTATTGATTCAGACAAAAGTTTTGAACATTTTACGTCGAACACAATTTTTGATTTGGGATTGCGATTCAGAATACTTTCAGCAAATATTATCATTTGCATATCTGGGTATATTATTTTTCCTTTACTAGAAACAACCCCAAGCCTATCTGCATCGCCATCAAAAGCCAATCCTATATCTAAGTTAGCACTGAGCACTAAGTCGATTAGATCCTTGAGATTCTCAGGTCTTGAAGGATCGGGATGATGGTTAGGGAAATTTCCGTCTAGTTCACAATAGAGATCAAAAACCTCACAACCTAATTTTTCAAATGTATCTTTTGCATGAACACTGCCTGCACCATTGCCACAATCTATACCTATTTTTAAAGGACGTTTTAAATTTATATCGTCAACAATTTTCTTTTGATAATTTTTTAAGATACTTATATCACTTAGCGACCCAAGGCCTTTTGTAAATTCGCTTTGCTCAATAATAACTTTTATTTTCTGAATTTCTTCGCTTAGTAGAGATTTGCCATCTATTATTATCTTGAAGCCATTGTATTCAGCGGGGTTGTGACTGCCTGTTATGATTACTCCATTTGAGCAATCCAGTTCATGTGTTGCGTAATACAATACAGGGCTTGGGACAATGCCAATATTCAAGACATTGCAACCTGACTGCAATATTCCTGTAGTTAGCCATTCGAACATATCAGGACTAGAGTTTCTGCCATCCCTACCTACTAGAAAATTATTACTTCCAGATTGGATGGTTATAGATCCAAGAGCTCTTCCTAAGCCAATAATAACTTCTTCAGTTAGATCTTGGTAAGCAACGCCCCTGATGTCATTTGCGCGAAAGATATTTTTATTTAAAAGCATGATTAATTATTGATTGTCGCGATTATATAGATTTATGTTCATTAATTAATCTAGGAATATGATTATTTATAGATAAAATAAGAAATTCATATATTAAGGAGAAAATTTTGGACTTATCAAAAATCCAAGGTTCTATTTGGTTAGACGGAAGAATGGTTGATTGGCAAGACGCTAATGTGCATGTTTTAACGCATACTTTGCATTATGGCTTGGGTGTTTTTGAAGGGGTCAGGGCATATAATACCCCTGAAGGTCCCTCTATTTTTAGACTTACAGACCATACAGACAGACTTTTTAAATCTGCTGCTGTTGTCAATATGAAAATACCTTACGATAAAAAAACTATAAATAAAGCTCACGTTGATGTTATAAATCTGAACAAGATTGAAGAGTCTTATATTAGGCCCATGTGTTTTTATGGTTCTGAAGGAATGGGTCTCAGAGCGGATAACCTTAAAGTACACACCATGGTAGCAGCCTGGGAATGGCCTTCTTATATGGAACCAGAAGCTCGAGAGGAAGGTATTAAAGTAAAGATTTCTTCTTTTAAACGACAAGTTAGAAATCCTGTCTCTAATGCAAAAGTTAATGGTAATTATGTAACTTCAATAGTAGCTCTAAATGAAGCGATGGAAGCCGGATTTGATGAAGCTTTAATGTTAGATTCAGAAGATAATATAGCAGAAGGAAGTGGAGAAAATTTTTTCATAGTTAAAGGCGGAGTATTAAAAACTCCTGATTTGGATGCCTCATTAGATGGAATAACCAGAAGAACAATCATTCATTTAGCTGAAGCGATGGGCATGAATGTAGAAATTAAAAAGCTTAAGTTAAATGAAGTTCTAGAGAGCGATGAAGCTTTCTTCAGTGGAACCGCAGCCGAAGTGATACCAATCAATTCGATCGATAATTTATCAATTGGAAATGGTTCTAGGGGTGAAGTTACAAAAATTCTTCAATCAACCTATTTTGATCAAGTAAGAGGCCTTAGAGACGAGAACCAAGATTGGCATACTTACGTGAGATGAGTAATTAATTTTTAAATGAAGATATTAATCATTGGTCCTTCCTGGGTAGGTGATGCCGTTATGGCACAGAGCCTGTATAAAATAATTAAGAATTTAAATCCTGAGTCTAAGGTAGATGTTTTATCTCCTGAGTGGGCGTCTGGAGTCCTTAATCGAATGGATCAAATAAATAATTTAATTATTTCCCCATTTAACCATGGCGATTTAAAAATAAAAGATAGGATAAACTTTGGAAAAAGCTTAAGAAGCAGGACTTATGATCAGGCTATAATCTTAACAAACTCATTAAAGTCCTCTTTTATTCCTTTTGCTGCAAATATACCAAGACGAATAGGCTGGTTAGGTGAGATGAGGTACGGCCTTGTAAATGACATTAGAAAAGTTAATAAAGTTCATGACAGGCTTATGATAGAAAAATTCTCTTGCCTTTCTCCAGAACCTTTACCTGGAGATGATTATGAAATTCCTTGGCCCTCTTTAAGCGTTGATCCATTAAATTTATCTCAACTTTTAGAAAAATATGGATTTGATAAGTCTAGTAAATCTATAGCCATCTGTCCTGGTGCGGAGTTTGGCCCATCTAAACGTTGGCCAACAAAATATTATGCTGAGGTTGTAAAACATTATTTACTTGAAGATTGGCAGGTATTGATTCTGGGTTCCAAAAAAGATTTACCTGTCGCTAGAGAAATAGAAGATCAAGTATCCACAAAAGACAAAAGTTTTTTATTTAATTTTACAGGCAAAACTAGTTTAGAAGACAGTGTAGACATACTATCAACCTGTGATTTGGTTCTCACCAACGACTCAGGTTTAATGCATATAGCTGCAGCTGTAAATGTTAAATTACTTGCTCTTTATGGTCCAACTTCTCCTAAATTTACACCTCCTTTATCCAAGAAGGCTAGGATAATCCAAAAAACAGAAGGTTTTGAGAAAACAAGAAAAGGCAAACTAGTGGATGGTTATCATTATGGTCTTGAAATGATTCAGCCCAAAGAGGTGTTAGAAACTCTGTCATGTCATATGAATGAGGCTCTTTAGAGATTAAGGTCTTTCCTGATAAAAGAAAATTCATAAGTCCTTTGGCTTATGTTGAAAAGTTCAAAACCTATTTCCTTTAACTTCTCAATGGCATCAATGGTTCTTTCTATAGGAATACCTTTATACATATGATGAAATTCAACTAATATCTGGTCGACTGTTATCTTGCTTGCTTGCAGAGAGTCTATAACTTCATACTCTGCTCCTTCTATATCCATTTTTAAGAGGTCAATGTGATTATGGCCTAGATCGGAGGCTATTGATGTTAGGCTCTTAACTGGTGCTGTTATTAAATCTCCATCACCTTCATCATATCTCTTAACGGGAGAAAAGTGAGTAGAAGATTCTCTTGCCGGGGGGAAAAAATTCATTGTTCCATCCTTACCTCCAAGCCCTAGAGGATAAAATTTAAAGTTCTTCGTGATTGATTGATTCTCTACCCATTCAATTGAACGGGGAGTTGGGTCGAAGGCATGGACTACAAGATTAAACCTTTCTATAAGAGCTATATCAAAGTCAATATTCGAACCAACGCCAACAGAATAAATCACACTATCTTCTGATATTTTAGATTCATCTAATACCCAGCCATGATCTCCTCCAAAGAGTTTAGAGTTTTTACAGAAAGAGGTTTCAACCCCCAGTTTTGTGAGTTTTCTTCTCCTTATTTTTTGCTTTGTTTTAGTAAAAATAGACATTTAGAATTATTATATCTCTAGTAAAGCTTTCTTCAGACAGCCTTAAACTTAATTAAAAAGATAGAATAGCAATAAATTTCAAAAAACGTTGTGAATAAAACTATTTTCTTAGACAAAAATATAAAGGATCTTTTTTCAGAAGGAGACGTTTATGAAATTGCTAAGAATCTAGAAGGAAAAATATATAGAGAGGTTGCGAATAGAACAACAAAAGAATTTACACATAACGGCATAAATTATTTCATAAAATATCATGGAGGCGTGGGGTGGAAAGAAATATTTAAGAACTTGTTTAAGTTAACATTGCCTACTATTGGCGCTAACAGAGAGTGGAAGGCAATAAATAGATTAAATGAATTAAATATTAGCTGTCCTGAAGCAGTTGCAATTTGTTCCAGGGGTTTGAACCCGGCTAATTCTGAATCTTTTCTCATAACAAAGTCTTTAGTCAATACTATTTCCCTAGAAGATGCCCTTAAAGAAGGAAAATATGAATCATTAGATGTTAGAGAAAAAAAGAAATTAATTTTTAAAATAGCAGAGATTTCTAGAAAGATGCATGATGGCGGGGTCAATCATAGGGATTATTATTTATGTCATTTTCATATAGATAAAAACTTAGATTTAAAAAGAAATATTTATTTAATAGATTTACACAGAGCTCAAATTAGGTCTTCCATTCCCGTAAGATGGTTAGAAAAAGATATTGGTGGTCTTTTGCACTCAGCTTTAGGATTTGGCCTAAGTGAAAGAGACCTTTATAGGTTTTTAATGGTTTATTTTAATTTACCAATAAGAGAGATATTAGAAAAGAATACTTCTTTTGTGAAGAGATCTGTAAGAAGAGCTTTTCATATGTACATGAAACCATTATTGAAGGAAGCCTCTATCTCATCAAAGAAAAAAGAAAGTCTTAGTAAGGGTTTTGTTCGAAAAGATAGCGGAAAATTTAGATGGATCGCTAAGAAAGAATTTCTTACGAAAGAAATAGAAGGAGTTATAGCCAATCCTGAACATTTCATGACCAAAGGTGAGGTTATAAAGGATGAAGCAGGGCATCAAATAGTTAAAATTAAAATTAAAGATCAAAAATATTTCATAAAAAAATATCAAATGAAAAACTTTTTTCATATTTTAAGAAAAATGTTAACTAAAAGTCGGGCGCATAATGCCTGGTTAGCAAGCTTTTGGTATAGAGCTGCAGGCATTAATACTTTTGAAATTATCTCTGTATATGAAAAATATTGTTCCTTTTTCACCCTAGATTCTTATCTTATTTCTCAGTCCTTAGAAGGTCTTAGGTTGGATGAAGCTGCCGGTTACGAAGAAAATTCTCTGATGATTTCCGCCAAGATTAATAGTTTTTTTAAACGACTTTCATGGATAGATTTTAATCACGGAGATGCAAAGAGTTCAAATTTCTTCTTTTCTAGAAATAAACTCATTGCTTTTGACTTAGATACTTCAAGGCAAAGAAATTTCTTATTATTATTTAAAAGAAGTAGGGAAAGAGATGTAAAAAGAATCTTAAGAAGTTTTATTTATTCAGATAAGATATATCCTTTTTTAGCCAATAGATTAAATAATTCCTAAAAATACATTGAAAATAGGCCTACTAAGCTACAGGAGTCACCCTTTTTCTGGGGGACAGGGTGTTTACATAAGACATTTAAGCAATGTATTTATTACTCTTGGGCATGAGGTTTATGTTATTTCAGGGCCTCCCTATCCAAGTTTATCCTCGAAAGTGGAGCTTATTAAAATACCCAGCTTAGATTTATTTTCTGTTGAAAGTAGAATCAAAGCATTTAAATTGAGTTTCCTTCTTTCTCCTATAGATCTAATTGAATGGCTTGGCATAATCTCTGGTGGCTTTCCTGAACCCTATGTATTTGGAAAAAGACTAGAGTCTTTTTTGAAGAGTACAGATATTAAATTTGATGTTTTGTTAGACAATCAATCTCTTTGCTACTCTCTTCTTAAAATACAAAAGAGCTATCCGTTAGTAGCAATGATTCATCACCCAATAACAAAAGATCATAGAATTGCTTTAGATAATGCCAAGAATTGGAAAGAAAGACTCTCTACTAATAGGTGGCATGGCTTTCTAAAAATGCAGAAAAAAGTTGCCCCCAAATTACATAAAATTATTTGTCCTTCCATGCAATCTAAAGAAGATGTTGTAAAAGAATTTTTAGTAAAACCTGATTCTATTGATGTCGTTCTTAATGGAATAGATATCAATACTTTTAGATTTAGAGGAAGTGAAAGATCTCATTCGAATCTTATTGTAACAACAGCTAGCGCTGATATACCTCTTAAAGGGTTAAAATATCTGATAGGATCTTTGCCTAGAATTTTAGAAGAATTTCCTGATACACATCTCCAAGTTATTGGCAAAGCTCCTCAGGGTGGGGGTATAAGAAGATTAATATCTAAGCTTCATTTAGTTGATAAGGTTTCTTTTCATTCTGATCTGAGTGAATCTGAAGTAGTGCAAATTTATTGCCGTGCGGAGATAGCGGTTATTCCATCCTTGTATGAAGGTTTTGGTTTTGGTGCTGGAGAAGCTATGTCTTGTGGCGTCCCTTTGATCTCGACTTCCTCGGGTGGTTTAAAAGAAGTAATTGGTGATGCGGCAATTATAGTTGAATCAGGTTCTAGTGAAGACATTGAAATAGCTGTTATTGATTTGTTTTCAGACCAAGCCAAGCAAGAGTTATACTCGCGTTTAGGAAGAGAGAGAATGGAAGAGAAATTTGATTGGTTGGGGGCGGCTAATCAGTATTTAAAGGTCTTTAGAGAAGCAAAGAAAAATTTTAAAGCTATTTAAATGCAAACTATTCGTTTTGATAATTTAGAATTAGACTCTGGAAGTTCAGTTTTGGATATGGGCTGCGGAGAGGGAAGACATACAATTGGTTTATTTATAGACAAGCAGATCAATGCTTTTGGTTTTGACCTTTCTATTGACGATTTAAATATTGCCAGATCAAGATTAGATGATTTTCCAGTACAAAAAAATGATGATTCTGCTTGTATTTTTGGGTTAAGTAATATTAATCAAATGCCATTCCCTGACGGTGCTTACGATTCAGTAATTTGTTCAGAAGTTCTAGAGCATGTTCCTTCTCCTGAAGAGTCTATAAAAGAATTAATAAGAGTTTTAAAGCCTGGAGGCGTCTTGGCATTAAGCGTTCCTAGGTTCCTGCCTGAATGGATTTGCTGGCAGCTATCAGAAGGATATCAACAGATGCCGGGTGGCCACGTAAGAATATTCAAACATAAAGCTTTAAAACAACTAGCTATAAATGAAGGAATGTCTTATCAAAGTTTTCACTGGGCTCACGGATTACATTCTCCTTACTGGTGGCTTCAATGTTTATTTTGGGACAACAGAGATAATTCTTTTTTAATTAAGTTATATCATAAATTTTTAGTTTGGGATTTAATGAAGAAACCCTTCTTTACAAAAATATTGGAGTTTATTCTTCAACCCTTGATAGGTAAAAGTTTGGTTATGTATTTTAAAAAGCCATTCAATGATTAAGCCTGATAACTTAAACTTTTATCAAGATTCTTTAGACTACATCCTAAGAATACAGTTGCCTGACGGCTCTATTAGTTGGGAAAAAGATAAGAAGTTGGATCCTTGGGATCATATAGAGGCGGCAATGGGGCTGGTCATCGGCGGAAAAGAAGCTGAAGCAAGATCAGCTTTTATCTGGTTAAAAGAAAATCAAGAAGAAGACGGATCTTGGTTTGCTGAATATCTAAAAGGGATACCTTCAAGCGAAAGAAAAGAGTCCAATTTCACTGCTTATGTGGCTACAGGTCTCTGGCATAATTATTTAATAACTAAGAATAAGAGCCTATTGGAAGAAATGTTTTCTACGTTAGATTTAGCAATGAAATTTGTGATCTCTTTGCAAACAAGTTATGGAGATATCAGGTGGGCTAAAGAAAATAATCAAATCTTAGATGATTCTTTAATAACAGGCTGTAGTTCAATCTACAAGAGCTTAGATTGTGCTATTCCTATTTACAGTATTTTAGGTAAAAAAACTGAAGACTTGGTACAAGCAAAAAAATTACTAAAGACTTGTTTGCTAGAAAACGCTGAACGATTTGATCGAAGCTGGAAGAGTAAAAAGAGATACAGCATGGATTGGTATTACCCTGTAATGTGCGGTGTAGTTAAAGGAAATGAAGCTGAAGAAAGGATACGAAGTAGGTGGGATGAATTTATCGTTAGTGGAATGGGGTGTAAGTGTGTTCAAGAAGAGCCTTGGGTGACTGTTGCTGAGAGCTCCGAGCTGGTTGTTACTTTAGTGGCTATTGAAGACACTGATAAAGCAAAAGAACTTTTCGATTGGTTGCATCAATGGAGAGATCCAAAAGATAATCTTTATTGGACGGGCTACGTTTACACAGATCGAAAGTATTGGCCAATAGAAAAGCCAACTTGGACTGCCGGAGCTGTCCTTTTGGCAGCGGATAGTCTTTTTGCGTTTACTAACGGAAGTAAGTTATTCTTAGAAGACTGGGGAGATATAGATCATGAAAAAATTAAAGAGTCCTAATAATATCCATCACTTAGCATTTTTATGCAGAGATGCCGAACAGACCAGGTGGTTTTATGAAGATGTTATGGGTTTTAAACTCGTCGCAGCTTTAGATTTTGAATCTTCACCCGGTAGCGGCGAGCCTTTGGAATACATGCATTTATTCTTTGAAATGGGCAATGGCGATCATATCGCTTTTTTTGATATTCCGGACGAGCTTGATGAGAAAGATTTCCATTTAACTAGTGGTTTTAAAAAACACGTAGCTTTTGAAATATCTTCATATTCTGAAATGATGGAATGGAAAGATCATCTAGATGAACACATAGGTAATGTATCTACTCCTATAAATCATGAGTTTGTTCACTCAATCTATTTCTACGACCCCAATGGAATAAATCTGGAAATAACTTGTAAAGACAAAGAGTATGATCGGATCATGGGAGAAGATACAAAGAATGCCCATGGTAATCTAAAAATCTGGACAGAAAGAACCCGTTTAAAAAAGGAAGGAAGAACGGATCAGAAAATTCTTGATGAACGCAAAGTTGCTACTAAAGATTTAGTTGATCGATTAAAATCTTCAAACATAATTTAAAAAAATGGAAGGTAATTACCAGCGTTTGCCTATAGCCATTGTCTACCAAGAAAAGGCTGCTTTTAAAGATACCTATGCAGGCGCAGAGAATTCGATCTTTCTGGAAGCTAACTATTTAAAACCAGAAAACCCGATCACTGATACTGCTCTTGTTTTTATGCATCCAGCCGGTGCAGGTGGAGCTTATCTGCCGATGCCAACAGCTTTAGCAAAAGCAGGTATTCCTGTTGTGTATTGCAACAGCAGATACAGGGGGGTGGATAGCGGCCTTATTATGGAGAAGGTAGTCCTTGATTTAGCTGCTTGCATAAAGGAAGTAAAGAAAAAATTAGGACATAAAAAAGTAGTCTTAGCTGGATGGAGCGGAGGAGGGTCTCTGTCGCTTTTTTATCAATCTCAAGCAGAAAATCCAACCCTGACTTCTACTCCCGCAGGTGACCCTCCCAATCTTAAGGAGGCAGATTTACCTAGGGCAGATGGTTTAATGCTGCTAGCAGCGCATTGCAGTCGAGCAACAACCCTGACGGAGTGGATGGACCCTTCTATCATTAATGAATCCCAGCCCGAGAACAGAGAAAGAGAATTTAACTTATATGATCCTCTTAATCCCAATCAACCGCCGTACTCTGAAGACTTTATTAAAGAGTTTAGAAAGAAACAAATAGAAAGGAATAAAAGAATAACGGACTGGGCTCTAACTAAATTAGAATCTTTTCAGGGAGACCCTACGAAAGAATATGGCTTTGTGGTTCACGGCACTATGGCAGACCCTCGTTGGCTTGATGCGAATCAAGAGCCTAATGATAGAAAGGCCGGCTGGTGTTATCTTGGCGATCCAAAAGTGGTCAATGATAGTCCAATAGGTCTTTCAAGATTTTCAAGTATAAGAAGTTGGTTGTCTCAGTTTTCGTATGAACTGAGTGAGGCAGACGGAGAAAAATGTGGAAGAAATACCAGCGTCCCTACTCTTGTGATTGGTAATTCCGCTGATGATGCTTGCCCCCCGAGTCACAATCAAAGGCTTTATAACTCTATAACGCATGAAAAACGAAAGCTTCACATAGTAAAGGGAGCAAATCATTATTATTTTGGTCAACAAGAAGAGCTTGCCGAAGCAGTTAAAGTGTCTTTGGATTGGTTAAAAGAGGAAGATCTGATTTAAAAGATTATTTCAATTTCTCTAAGAATGCTAATGATTTAATCATAGGCCATTCTTTAAATTGACCACTTTTCTTTGCGAGACTATAGATTTCAAATGGAGGCCTTCCGCCATCTTTGGGGTTAGGAAAAACGTCATGTATGGCTAATAAGCCACCTGGAATTAAATACTTATTCCATAAAAGGTAGTCCGCCATAGCCGCTTCTTGACTGTGCCCTCCATCTATAAAAATCATCGCCAGATCTTGTTGCCAATTTACTGAGGCTTCTTGAGATGAGGAAATAATAGGAGAAATTGTGTCTCCTAAACTTGATCTTTTAATTGTTTCTAAGAAATAAGGAAGGGTGTCTATGCCGTCTCCTTTGTCATTAATTAGATCAGGATCGCAGTACTCTTCTCCTGGTTGTTGTTCTTCAGACCCCCGATGGTGATCAATTGAAAATAATGTTTGCTTGTTTAGTTTTGTTGCAGTTCCGATGTAAAGAGCAGATTTTCCGCAATAACTTCCAATCTCTAAGCAAGGCCCAAGCTTGCTATATATTAGAGTTTTTTCATAAAGAGCCAGGCCCTCTTCATGGTCAAGAAAGCCTTTAATTGAATTGGGGTCTATTGGTAATTTCATAATTATAGGGGGAAATGCTATCAAAAATATGAGAGCATGAGTGCATAATCTATTAAATCCTCATAAGAGTTTTTGACCTTGCCCATTAATTCATGAGTAAATAAATACGAGGAAGTAATGAAATGAATCTAGATTTATTAAAAAAAGCCAACGTACTGGTTATAGGAGATATCATCTTAGATAAGTACATTCATGGCAGTGTTGATAGGGTTTCTCCAGAGGCTCCGGTGCCTGTTTTAAGACCTGAATCTGAAGAGAGCAGATTGGGCGGAGCTGCAAATGTGGCATCAAATATTTCGTCCCTAGGATCAAAAGTTTCTTTGCAAGGTGTAATAGGGAAAGATGAAGCAGCTAAGGAACTAAAAGCCCTTGTAAAAGCAAGAAAAGTAAAAGGTTTTTTTTCCTCTTCTAGTTTACCAACCATCTCTAAACTCAGACTTCTGGCATCAAGACAACAACTTCTTAGGATAGATGCAGAAGAAAAATTCTCCACCGAGGATTGGTCTAAAACAAAAGCTCTCTTCAGCAAAATTATATCCTCCACCAAAGCCACGGTTATTGTAGTATCGGATTATGACAAAGGAACTTTAAGAGATATCCCTTTCATAATTAAGCAGGCTGCTAAGAAGAATATTTATACTCTCATCGACCCTAAAGGTAATGATTTTTCTAAGTACGAAGGTGCCAATATCATCACTCCAAATTATTTAGAATTCTCTAATGCAGTTGGAGGAGTCTCAAGCGAATCTGATCTCACCCTAAAAGCAAAGAATCTTATTGAAGATCTGAAATTAGAAGCGCTTTTAATTACCAGAGGAGCAGAAGGAATGACTCTAATAGAAAAGCAAAAAGGTAAAATGATAAGATCTGATTTTTCGACACAAGCACAAGAAGTCTTTGATGTTTCTGGAGCAGGCGATACAGTAATAGCTAGCCTTGCAGCATCAATTGCCAGTGGCTTTAATCTTAACGAATCCGTAAGGATATCTAATGTCGCAGCAGGCATTGTGGTGGGAAAATCAGGCACTGCTACTCCTAGGATAAGTGAACTCGAGGCTTTTTTTAAGACAAGCTCTGATTCCTTTTCTAAGACCCAATTAAAACGTATATGCAAAGAGGCTAGAGAAGATTCTTTAAAAGTGGTTTTTACGAACGGTTGTTTCGATGTTCTACATGCAGGACATTTATCTTATTTGGAAGCTGCTAAAGAATTGGGCGATAAATTGATTGTCGGAATAAATAGCGACAGTTCTGTAAGTAAACTTAAAGGAAAAGGCAGACCAATTAACCCTCTCGAAGAAAGAATGGCTTTGATACAAGCTTTAAAATGCGTGGATTATGTTGTGTCTTTTTCTGAAGACACTCCTTTAAAGCTTATTGAGTTTTTAAAGCCTAATATATTAGTGAAAGGTGCTGATTACAAAGTAGAAGAAATCGTAGGATCTAAATCGGTAATCAAGAATGGAGGCGAAGTTAAAACTATTCCGCTGGTAAAGGGCTTGTCTTCAAGCAGAAAGATTCAAAAAATAAAAGGAAGCTGAATTAGCTCCTTTTGTTTCTAATCTTTTCTCTTTTTTGATCCCTCCTTTTCCAATCTGAATAAATAGGCTCTTGCCCTTGAGGTCTATTTTTAAATCTTCTGTGCATCCATAAGAAACTTGGAGGAGATTTTAAGATGAAATCCTCATAGAAGCTGTTCATTTGCTTCAAGACCGAACCCTCTTCCGTGTAAGTGGTGAGTTCATGAAATTCAAGATCAAAACCATCTTGGTTTCTGGCTACATTCGCCATGATAATTTTTATACCTTTCTTAGATAGGTATTCTGGGAATGTCACCGTAGCAGCATCTACTCCGAAGAAGGGTATAAATTGAGAAACCTTTGTTCCGTAGTCTTGGTCCGCAGCATAAAGAAACTTATGACCACCCTTCATCCAATCAACAGCCATTTTAGCTTGGCGGTTATTGATTGCCCCGTTTACGTATCTATTTCTAGCTTTGATCATTAGATAGCTCATTACTTTATTTGATTGGGGTTTGTACATGCCTCCTAAATCTATATCTAGAGACATCAATCTAATATCTAACTCAACGTGTGTTGAGTGCTTTATCAGAATAAGTGCACCTTGATCTTTATCTAAATCGCTTAGAATATTTATATTTTGAGAATTTCTTTTAAGAGACTTAATAGTTTTCTCAGAAGACCACCAGGCTATAGCTAGTTCAAATATACCAACTCCGAAGTTCTTAAAATGAGCTTTTACCAGCTCATTAATTTCGGCTTTATCTTTATTAGGAAAACAAAGCTGCATGTTTGCTTGAGCAATTTCTTTTCTATGGGGGCTGATGCTTTGAAGAAGAGTGCCTAGGGCGCTTCCAAGCTTCATTATTAATGAGTAAGGCAGGAATTTACATAAATAGATAAAGCCCATGCCGCACCAAGTTAATAAATACTTTGGGTGCAAGAGCACTAACTCAAACTTAGGGTTAATATTGTGTGGAGGAGTATTGTCAGTGTTCATTTTTTGGCCATCCTGATAAGACATCTAGATATTTTCTGACCCCGTTACTCACATTTAAAAAATCTTCTTTATACCCAGCCTTTCTTAAGGACGTTATATCTGCTTCTGTAAAACTTTGATAGGAATCTTTTAGTTTTTGGGGAAAAGGAATGTATTTTATAGAGCCTTTCTTATTCCAATTAATAACTGCTTCAGCCACTTCATTAAAGGTCTGACTTTTACCAGTCCCTACGTTAAAAATACCAGAAATTTTTGGATTATTCAGGAACCATAAATTAACTTTCACTATGTCATCCACATGAATAAAGTCTCTTCTTTGTTCTCCGTTTTCATAACCACCGCTTCCCTCAAAGAGTTTTACTTCATTGCCATCTCGCAGTTGATTATTTAAATGATATGCAACGCTTGCCATAGTTGCTTTATGTTTTTCATTCGGTCCATATACATTAAAATATCGCATGCCTACGATTTGAGATCTATGGTTCTTAAGCCTTCCTCTGACGCATTGATCAAACAAGTATTTAGAGTAGCCATATAGATTGATAGGGTCTTCATTTTCTTTTGATTCTTTAAATTCAACACCATTACCGTAAACAGCTGCTGATGATGCATAAATAAAAGGGATACTTTGCTTCTCGGAAAAATCAAGTAAGGTTTTAGAGTAAGCGTAATTATTCTTGAGTAAAAAATTAGCATCCCATTCCATGGTGTTTGAACAGGCACCTTGATGAAAGATAGCTTCTATTGCAGTTTCATCAAAGCTACCTGATTTTATTCTACCGATGAAGTCCTCAATTCCTAGGTATTCAGAGATTTTGCAATGAGCTATGTTATTTTTTAACTCAACATCAGAATGATCATCAACCGCTATGATTTCATCTCTTCCAATGCCATTCAATTGAGTTATTAAATTTGATCCAATGAAGCCATTACTTCCCGTAACAATAATCATACATTTCTATTAATAATTTGGTCGATGGTTGTGATTCTCATATGTTAGCATAGGCACATGCCGAGATTGATCTATACGGCCTTGTTTTATTTACTTAGTCCACTCTATTTTTTGCGGCTATTCTGGCGTGGCTTATCAAACAGAGACTATCTGTACAGGTGGAACGAACGTCTGGGTTTTACTAATTCAAATCCTTCAGGAGACTTGCCTGTTATTTGGGTGCATGCCGTGTCTGTCGGTGAAGTCAATGCATCTATACCTCTTTTGAGGGCGTTAATTTCTGATTTCCCCAACTCTGAATATATTGTCACAACGACAACTCCAACAGGTTCTGCAATCCTATTGGACAAGATGGGCTCAAGGGTAAAGCACCAATACATGCCGGTTGACTTACCTTTATGTTTAGATAAATTCTTAGATACCTGGAACCCTAGAGCCTTGATTATTTTAGAAACAGAAATTTGGCCAAATCTAATTTCGCATTGCAAAAATAGAGGAATTTTCACGGCCCTGGTAAACGCACGTTTGTCTGAAAAATCTAAGAATAAATATAGTCAATCGCTTGTTAAACCTCTGGTTGCGTCAACCATTGAGGGTATAGATTTAATACTAGCTCAGTTTCAATCTGACCTTCTAAGATTTGAGGAATTATCTAAGAGTATAAATATCTCGTTATGCGGTAACCTTAAATTTGATCAAGATGTACCTGAAGAAATAGATAGCATTGTGAGTACAATTAAAACTAACTGGTCCATAGAGGGCAAGCAAAGACCGGTGTTAATTGCAGCCAGCACCCACGAGCCAGAAGAAAGTATTATTTTAGAAGCCTTCCAAGGCATAAAGGCTGTTCTTGGTGATGCTCTGCTTGTTCTAGTGCCGCGTCATCCGGAGAGATTTAAGAAAGTACTAAACCTTATTAAAGGGGAAGGATTTGCAGTGGTTCAGCGCTCAAAACAAGAAGATGTAACAAAAGATACCCACGTGCTGCTAGGAGACACGATGGGAGAGTTGGATTTTCTTTATTCAGTGTCTGACGTAGCATTTGTTGGAGGAAGTCTAATTGATCATGGAGGGCAAAATCTATTAGAGCCAGCAGCAATAGGCCTACCAATAACTTCAGGGCCAAGTTTAAGAAATTTTCAAGAGGTTGCTACTGAGTTAGAAAATGCAGGCGGCCTAACCATCGTTAATTCCAGCAGTGAACTAGTTGAGACTTTTATTAATTTCATTCAACAAGAAGGGCGAAAGAAAGAATCAGGAGAAGCTTCAAAAAAAGTTTTCTTGAAGAATAGAGGTTCGCTTAAAAAAATAAGATCAGAACTAACCCCCGTTTTAAATAAAATCTTATAGAAGAATTTACTGTCATACCATTGCCTAAGATTGTTATTGGTGCGTAACTAATAATATTGCACTAGACCAGTGCGTCTATTTTTATCAAGGAATATTAAAGCTCAATATAAAGAGACTTTGAGATAAAACTATTTTGGCACAATCCTTGCATATATTTAGTTGTAATATAGTTTTTTAGACAAAATTAAGAGGAACTTCGATGATCAAAAAAATATTAACAGGGGCTGCGGTGTCCTTATTATCTCTTTCTGCAACTGCTGATACTTTAGATTCAGGTGACACTGCTTGGATTTTAACTTCCACGGCTTTAGTTCTTTTTATGACTTTACCAGGTCTTTCTCTTTTCTATGCTGGGCTAGTAAGGAGTAAAAATGCTGTTTCAGTCCTCATGCAATGTTTTGCAATAGCTTGCATAGTTTCTATAGCTTGGGTGGTTTACGGCTATAGCCTCGCATTTACAGAAGGCAATGCTTTCATAGGCGGTACAAGTCTCTTTTTCTTATCTGGAATAGGCAGAGATACACTGGCCCCGGGTACAACAATGCCTCATTCTTTATTTGCTATATTTCAAATGACTTTTGCAATTATTACACCCGCATTAGTTGTAGGAGCCTTTGCTGAAAGAATGAAGTTTGGTGCAATGTGTCTTTTCTCTTTACTATGGTTTACAGCAGTTTATATACCGGCTTGCCATATGATTTGGGGAGGAGGATATCTTGCAGATGTAAAAGATTTTGCAGGAGGTTTAGTTGTACATTTAACTTGCGGTGTCGGTGCTCTGGTTATTGCAATGGTACTTGGCCCTAGAAAGGGATTCCCTTCAACTCCAATGCCTCCTCACAACAGAACAATGGTGGTTACTGGTGCTGCTATGTTATGGGTAGGATGGTTTGGTTTCAATGCAGGAAGTTCTTGGGCTGCAGATGGACTTGCAGGCATGGCGATGCTTGTTACTCATATTAGCGCTGCAACAGGAGCCTTAACCTGGATGGCTATTGAATGGATAAAACAAGGAAAGCCTACTGTTATAGGCATTGCCACGGGTATGGTAGCAGGTTTAGCAACTATCACTCCTGCAGCTGGGAGTGTTGGACCTGAAGGAGCTTTATTAATAGGTTTAATGGCTGGAATAATATGTTTTTACGCTACACAAGCTGTTAAGGGAGTTTTTGGTATTGACGATTCTCTTGATGTATTTCCTGTACATGGAATTGGAGGAATGATCGGAATAATCATGGTTAGCTTTTTAGGAGTTCAAGGAGGCTTCCTTGGTTCAAGTGCTGGAGAAGGATGGGTTCCAATGGAACAGTTCTTTATTCAGATAAAAGGCATAGCTGTAATAGGGCTATGGACCGCTGTTGCTTCTTGGGTCATATTAAAGGTTGTAGGCCTTGTTACAGATCTAAGGGTGAGTGAAGAAGAAGAGTATGAAGGTTTAGACGTAACAGAACACGAAGAAAGAAGTTACGATTTAAGCTAATAAAAAGTTATTTAGATTTTTGAACAGAAATTAAATAGTATTGATAATTAAGTAGGAGTTTTTATGAAATTAATAACGGCAATAATTAAGCCTTACAAGCTAGACGAAGTTAGAGAAGCTTTATCTGAAGTAGGAGTAACCGGTTTAACAATTACAGATGTAAAGGGATTTGGAAGACAAAAAGGTCATACAGAATTATATAGAGGGTCAGAATACGTTGTTGATTTTTTACCTAAGACAAAGATTGAAGTTGCTGTAAGTGATGAAAGTTCTGAAGCTGTCATAGATGCCATAATTAGCATCTCAAATACAGGCAAGATAGGAGATGGTAAGGTTTTTGTTTCTTCTTTAGAGCAAGTTGTGAGAATAAGAACAGGCGAGTTAAACGAAGACGCACTCTAGGCCTGGTTTAAAGAAATATTTATAACAAACCCTTTATTCAGGGATAATGTCTTCTTGAACAAATAAAGTAATCTATTTTCTTGAAAGAAACCCTACCCCTTATAACGATAATGGGGCCAACAGGAATTGGCAAAACCAGTTTGGCTTTTGATCTATATGATAAATTAGATGTTGAAATAATTAGTGTAGATTCTGTTCAAATCTATAAGAATTTAGATATTGGAAGCGGCAAGCCTTCTAAAGTGTTACTTAAAAAATACCCCCATAAATTAATAAATAAAATAGAACCTTATAAGTCCTATTCGTCTGCATTGTTCAGAGAGGAGGCGTTGAGTGAAATTTGTACTGCCTCAGAACAAAATAAACTTCCTTTGTTGGTTGGTGGAACAATGCTTTATTTTCAATCTTTATTTCTAGGACTGTCTAATATGCCAGAAACTGATCCTACTGTTAGAAAGAAAATAACCCAACAGGCCAAGTTGCTTGGTTGGGAAGAAATGCATAGAAAGCTAGCTGGTATAGATCCGGAGTCTGCTAGAAGGATACATCCGAATGATACTCAAAGAATACAGAGAGCCTTAGAAGTTTATGAATCTTCTTTGAAAACACTGACTGATTGGCATAAAGAAAATAAAAAAGAGGTAAATCCAAAACTCTCGAACTTTAAAATATTTCAGTTTGCTATCCAAACAGAAGACAGAGAGTTGCATAGAAAAAACGTTGCCTGTAGATTTCAATCCATGATAGAAGCAGGTTTAGTTAATGAAGTTGAATCTATTCTCAAAATAAAAAGAATGGATACCAGCGTCTCATCTATGAGAAGTGTAGGCTATAGGCAAGTTTGTGAATTTTTAGAAGGCAATATTAGTTATGATGAAATGATCTTTAAGGGTGTAACAGCAACAAGGCAGCTAGCAAAAAGACAAATGACATGGTTAAGAAGTTGGAAGAATTTGACATGGTTGAACGAATCATCGAAAGACATGTCTCAAGAAATTCTAGACAAGGTCTCTAATGAGTTATAGCACTCATGAAAGCCAGCAAAAGGCCATATTGGTTCATGTTGAATTCTATGATTTCAATAAAATTAACTCCCCTCTTAATGCTGTGAATGAGTTTAAAGAATTATCACTCTCGTCTGGTGCAAGTATTGTTGCTAATGTTACAGGAAAGCTTAATCGTCCCAACTCAAGCTTATTTCTAGGGAAAGGCAAGGCCGAAGAAGTTAGAGATTTAGTTGAGGAGCTGTGTGCTGAATTGGTAATAATTAATCATGAACTTTCACCTTCTCAAGAGCGAAATTTAGAAACGTTCTTTGGAGCAAGGGTTTTAGATAGAACTGGATTGATTTTAGATATTTTTTCCACAAGAGCATCTAGTCATGTAGGAAAGCTTCAAGTGGAGTTAGCACAGCTTACTCATTTATCAACAAGGTTGGTTAGGGGTTGGAGTCATTTAGAGCGACAAAAGGGTGGTATTGGGCTTAGAGGGCCAGGTGAAACTCAGTTAGAGACTGACAGAAGGTTGGTAGGCCAAAGAATTAAAACAATAAAAAAACGTCTCGACAAAACACATAAGCAAAAAGAGGTTAATCGATATTCTAGAAAAAAGAGTAGAAATAAATTAGCCGCTCTTGTTGGGTATACAAATGCAGGGAAGACAACCTTGTTCAATGCTCTGACAGAGAATTCTCAATACGCAGCTGATAAACCATTTGCTACTTTGGATTCTGTAACCAGAAAAAATGCAATACCAGAACTTGGGCCTATTTTATTTTCTGACACGGTCGGATTTATTTCAAATCTCCCAACTCAGTTAGTAGAATCATTTAAAGCAACCTTGGATGAATTAAGATCAGCAGATCTACTTGTTCATGTAGTAGACATCGCAGATGAAGATTTTCGTTTCAAGATGGATCAAGTAACCGAATTATTATCTGATCTAAATTTATCACACATCCCAATCTTGCGGGTCAATAATAAGAGTGATAAGGCAGGAATTATTGATTATAGAAGCCTTTCAAAACCAGAAGCAGGAGAAGTATGGGTTTCTGCTGAGAATAGTGAAGGTCTGGAAGAATTAATACATTCCATTAATATTTTTCTTAGAGGCGGTTTGTTTAAGGGGTGGGTGACACTTGAACCTTCTCTTGGAGATTTAAGATCAGAACTTTATTCTTCAAGAAGTGTAATTGAAGAGACAATAAACAACTTAGGTCTGATACAATTATCAATACAAATAGGCGGTGATGAGCTTTCAGAATTAGAAAAGATAGAAGGTTTTGAGGTGCTTGATAAAGAAAAAATAATAATAAAGGAAGCAATATAAGATGTCTTGGAATGGTAATGACAATAAAGACCCTTGGGGTAAAAACGATGGCCCGCCTGATATAGACGAGGCAGTTAAACAATTAAAAGCAAAGGTTAGCTCTATCTTTGGAGGTGGCTCAGGTAAAAAAGGCTCTGGTGGATTTACTAAGAGAAATTTCTTTACTGGCTTGGTGGTTATCTTGCTCGCCTGGTCTGGTTTAGGTATTTATCAAGTTGAACAAGCAGAGCGAGCAGTTATCCTCAGACTTGGTGTGTTTGATGAAATAAAAGGACCAGGTTTGCATTGGAATCCTCCGATCGTTGATAAGTGGACAATTGTTGATGTGGTGAGAGTAAAACAACATGGTCATACGGCCTTAATGCTCACTAAGGATGAAAATATAGTGGATGTTACGGTGTCTGTTCAGTACCAAATAGAAGATCCAAAAAAATATGTTTTGGAGATTTCTGATGCTGATGCCAGTTTAGCCCAGGCAACTGAAAGTGCTCTGAGACATGTTGTTGGAAGCGCAATTATGGATGACGCCTTGACGACAGGCAGAGAGCTAATAGCTCAAGAAGTAAGAGTACGACTCCAAAATTATTTAAATAAGTACCAAACGGGACTCCAAGTTTTGATTGTTAATATTGAAGATTCATCCCCACCAAATCAAGTACAAGCTGCTTTTGATGACGTAATTAAAGCGAGAGAAGACGAAGTGAGGGCCAGGAATGAAGCCGAAACTTATGCTAATGGTTTAGTGCCTGAGGCAAGGGGTGAAGCGCAAAGGATGTTACAAGATGCTCAAGCTTATAGAGAGCAAGTGATTGCTGAAGCAGAAGGCGATGCGGCAAGATTTAATCTCCTGTTGGGTGAATACAAGAAAGCACCAGATGTAACAAGAAACAGACTGTATTTAGATGCAATTCAATCCGTTATGTCTAACAGCACAAAAATAATGATCGATGTTGAAGGAGGAAATAATATTCTTTATTTACCTCTCGATAAGATAGCTGAAGCTTCTCGGGGTTCAGATAATATCAATTTATCAAGTTCATCAAGTTCTCCAAATTCAATAAGAGCCCTTACTGATAATGTTATTGAAGAAATAAGACGTAGAAACAGACAGGAGAATAATTAATGAAAACAATGAATATTATTTTTTCGGCAGTACTAGTATTGTCAGTAATTATCATAACTCAGTCAATTTATGTTGTAAGTGAAACAGAAAGAGCCGTAAAACTTCGTTTTGGAGAGATTGTTGAATTGGATGTTCAACCCGGTTTGCACTTTAAGCTGCCCATAGTAAATACAGTAAGAAAGTTTGATGCACGAATACTTACTTTAGATGCTGCTCCTCAAAGTTACCTGACTTCCGAAAAGAAAGCTCTGACAGTAGATTCTTTTGTTAAGTGGAGAGTGAGTGATGTTGCCAAATATTTCACCACTACCGGTGGAGATGAAGAAAGGCTGAAACGTTTATTAATTCAAAGAGTTGATGCAGGTTTAAGAAATGAATTCGGAAGCCGTACTGTTAAAGAGGTGGTGTCCGGACAGCGTGATGAACTGATGGATAAATTAGCTAATCAGCTAAATTTAATAGCTAAAGTTGAGCTTGGTATTGAAGTGATAGATCTAAGAGTAAAGAAAATTGATTTACCTCCGGAAGTCAGTGAATCTGTATATAACAGAATGAGAACTGAAAGAGAGCGATTGGCTAAAGAGTTAAGAGCACAAGGTAACGAAGTTGCTGAAAGAATAAGAGCTACGGCAGACAAAGATAAAACAATTATTCTAGCCGATGCCTATAGAGAGGCTGAAGAGACAAAAGGTAATGGGGATGCAACCTCAACTTCAACTTACGCTAAGGCTTATTCAAAAGATCCGGAGTTTTATGATTTCACGAGAAGTTTGAAAGCTTATGAATCAACTTTTAGCAGCAAGTCAGACATCTTACTCATTAATCCCGACAGTGATTTCTTTAAGTATTTAGATAAATCTAAACAAGATTAAGAAAAGATAAATGGCCTCTAAAATTCGCTGGAGTCTTCCAGAGGGCGTTGATGAGCTGCTTCCACCAAAAGCCCTTCAGGTTGAGAAGCTCAGGAGAAAGTTGATTGATCTCTATGTCTCTTCAGGATATGAATTCATTATACCGCCCTTGCTTGAGCTTTCCGAAACTCTCGGTGGAGAAGCCCACGATGAATTTAAGGAGTATGCATTTACTTTTAAAGATGAGCTAACGGGGAAAGATTTGTCCTTGAGACCTGATATTTCAGAGCAAGCCTCAAGAATAGACGCCTACAGAATGGAATCCAAAGGTACGGTAAAGCTTTGCTATGTAGGTGATGTTGTAAAACGTAAAGTTTCTAAAGTTTTAAGATCAAGAACAACCATTCAGGCCGGTGCTGAGATTTTTGGCGATTCTTCTATTGATGCTGATGCAGAAAGTATTAACCTGATGATAGAAAGTTTGCAATCATTAGGAATTAAAGATTTAACACTTAGTCTCGGTCATGCAGGCCTTGTATCGATTGTTTTAGCTCAATTTAAAGATCAAGGCGATCTTCTTATAAAAGATTTAGAATCTGCTTTATCGAGGAAATCCGTCTCTGATATAAACTCCATCCTTACAAATGAAAAGGATTTAGAAAATAAAAATATTCTCATCGCCTTAAGTAAATTATACGGCGGTAAAGAGATCATAAATGAAGCCAGAGAAGAGTTAAGTGTTTTAGGCGAAGAAGTAATTGAGTGCCTGGATTATCTTGATAAACTAATTTCAAGCTTGGAATTGGGTGCCGAAGTAAAGCTGCATTTAGACCTTGGCGAAATCCAGGGTTTTAGATACCACAATGGTGTTGTTTTCTCTGCTTACACTAAGAGAGCTGGGTACAGCTTATCCAAGGGTGGGCGTTACGATGGCTTAAGAAAATTAGATAATGAACCGCGCCCAGCCGTAGGTTTTGATCTGGATCTTTTAGCAGTCGCAAGTTTTACTCAAATAGATATTTAATAATATGACAAATACAATCTCTCTTTTAGGTCTCCAATGGGGTGATGAAGGAAAAGGTAAGGTAGTCGATCATTTGGCAAAAGATCTGGATGCCGCTATAAGATACCAAGGTGGACATAACGCAGGCCACACACTTATTGTCGAGGACAAGAAAGTTGTTTTCCATTTGTTGCCTTCTGCTATATGCCACAAAGATATCAAATGTTATTTAGGAAGAGGTGTTGTTGTAAGCTTGGGTGCATTGTTTGAAGAAATAGAAGATGCTGCTGATGTCATTGGTAATATAGAAGGGCGTCTAGTTGTTAGTTCTGCTTGCAGTCTTATACAGCCTTACCATATAAAACTGGACCAATTAAGAGAACAATCTAAAACATCTACGAAAATAGGAACCACTGGAAGAGGAATAGGCACGGCCTATGAAGATCGAGTGGGTAGGCGCTCAGTTAGAGTGTCTGATTTATATAATCCGTCAAAATTATCAGATAAATTGGATGAAGCTTTGGAATATTATAATTCGATTTTTAAGCACTCTTTCAATGCAAGCGAAATAGATAAGAATCAATTGTTTGATGAGAATTTAATCCATGCTGAAAAATTAAAACCTTATGTAGGAAACGTTATACATGAAGTTAGGAATCTACAAGACAACAACAAAAAAATCCTTTTTGAAGGGGCTCAAGGAGCATTACTAGATGTCAGTTTAGGAACCTATCCTTTCGTCACTTCTAGCAACTCTTCGGTAGGAGGAATTGCATCGGGTATTGGCATTAGTCCTACAGACATAGATTATTCTCTAGGAATAGCAAAAGCTTACACAACCAGGGTGGGCGAAGGTCCATTCCCCACGGAACTCTTTGATGATATGGGGAAATACCTGGCAGTGAAAGGTGGAGAAGTAGGCGCTACAACAGGTAGACCTAGACGTTGCGGTTGGTTGGATGCTGTTCTTCTTTCTCACACCGTTAGGTTGAATGGTGTAGATGGACTTTGTGTAACTAAGATAGATGTTTTGGATGGACTTGAAACAATAAAAATTTGCACAGATTACACCAGCGCACTTTCAATGGAAGAGATGCTAGAGTCAATGATCTTAGAAGACGCCAAACCAGTTTATACAGAAGTACCTGGCTGGAATGAGCCTACCGCAGGAGCTCAATCATTTGATCAATTGAATGACAATGCTCAATCGTTTATTAAGAAGATTGAAGAAATATGCAATGTTCCTGTTATTATGATTTCAACAGGACCTAAACGAGAGGACACAATAATTAGAGATTATCCTTTGTAGAATGAAAATAACGCTTTTCTTAATTTTAATTTTTCCAGTACTCTCATTTGCTAATGCGGTTAACTACGATATAGGTGCTAAATTAGAATCAGATAGGGGTTCAACGATAGCATTATTTCATTACCGAGCTGATGCATTCCGACTGGAAACAGCCAGGGATTTTAACCTTGATGCTGGCGATTTCATGAGATATGCATCGATAGATGTTCGAGACATGTACAAAGCCAAAAGAGGTGACATTATTCGTCTTGAAGAAAGCTACCGTAACGGTAAAGTTTATAGGATAGAACTCCTGAGTGACAAAGTAAGAAGAAAGAAATATTTTGTTTTATCAAGAGACTTAAAAAAATTATCACTTATTCTTCCTGAATCTTCTTAGATTTGGATGAGTCCTAAATTAATTAAGTATTCTGCTTACGGTTTATTAATTTTATTTTCTCCACTTCTTTTCCTTACCCTGGGAACGTACTTTAACTGGTTTGGGGTTTACGAAGATGCCGGAGATATTGTTCAAGATGGACGTTCTTATTTAATATCAAGCAATGAAATTAATGAGCCAACAAGTGAATCTGCAAAGCAAATACTATTTGGAGACCTTCATGTCCATTCGACGTTTTCATTGGATGCTTTCTTAGGTAATTTACCTATAGTTAGGGGAGAGGGGGTTCATCCGGTATCTGATGCGTGTAATTTCGCAAGATTTTGTTCCAATTTAGATTTTTTTGCTATAACTGATCATGCTGAGTGGCTAACTAGCAGAGAATGGAAGGACACGATCTCTTCTGTTCAGGATTGTGCTTTCGCATCTAGAGATTCAGACAACCCGCCTATAATTCCTTTATTGGGTTGGGAGTGGACCCAAAAAAGCATTAATAAATCTAGCCATTATGGGCATAAAAATGTGATCCTCAGGAGCATAGAAAGTGATGCAATTCCTTTGAGACCCATTGGTGCCGAGGGTAAATTTTTTGAAAATCTTTTAAACATGCCTGTATCCACAATGTTATATGCAAGCTTGTATGATTTTAAGAACAGACAAAATTATTTTAATGTAATGCATCGGAAGCTCATAACTAACAATTTGAATAGATGCTCCGCTGATAAACCAGTTAGAGATTTGCCGGTAGATTGTATTGAACGAGCAATTTCTCCTGAAGTGCTTTTTAATAAGCTAGATGACTGGGGGTACGATGCGATTGTAATACCCCACGGTACTGCCTGGGGAAATTCAGCTCCTCCGTTGGCAGCTTGGGATACGCAACTAAATAAAAAAGATCATAATCAGAACTATCAAAAGTTAATTGAACTCTATTCTGGACATGGGAATACCGAAGAGTATCGGTCTTGGAGAACATTGAACAAGGATAATAAAGAGGTTTTATCTTGTCCTCAGCCTTCTCCTGGTTTCATTCCAGAATGCCACCAAGCAGGAGAAATTATCAGAGAAAGGTGCAGAGTCGCTGCCGGCTCTTTGGAAGAATGTGATAAGAGAGCACGCGCTGCCAGACAAAATTACGTAAGCGTCAATCCATTTGGTCTTCTTACTGTTCCTGGTTCAGACCCAGAAGAATGGTTGAATTCAGGCCAATGTTTAGATTGCTTTTTGCCAGCGTTTAATTACAGACCTCAAATGTCAGCTCAATACGCTTTAGCCATTAGAGACTTTACCAGTGGCGAGCCAGAGGGTTACCGGTTTGGTTTTATTGGTTCTAGTGACAATCATCAATCCAGGCCCGGCACTGGATACAAAGAGGTTCTTCGATATCTAAATTCTGATTCAAAATATTCCTCAAAGAATAATTTTTTATTGAGTATGGGACCAAAAAAAGAACCTCAATTGCCTTCCACAAAAATACTTGATTTAAAGAAATTTGAAGATCGGATTAGTATGCCAAGAAAGGCTGGGAGAATTTCTTCTTTTTTATACACGGGAGGCTTAGTAGCGGCACATTCAAAAAGCCGTAACAGACAAGCTTTATGGAATTCAATGGATAGCCGTGAAGTATATGCCACGAGCGGAGATAGGATTCTCCTTTGGTTTGACTTAATTAATCATAATTCTGGTGTTATTCAACCTATGGGATCAGAAGTTGATCTTGAGAATAATCCTATTTTTAGAGTTAAAGCTATCGGTGCCCAAATTCAAAAACCGGGTTGTGATTTGAATACCAATGCAAAGGTAAGTGAAGTTATCTCTCAGCTTTGTAAGGGTGAATGTTTTAACCCAAGCGACCTAAGAAAAATTATTACGAGTATAGAAATAGTAAGGATTAGGCCACAGTCTTATTCTGGAGAGCCAATAGACCCTCTAATTGAAGACCCGTGGAAGACTTTTAATTGTGAACCTTCTCAAGAAGGCTGTTTAGTAGAATTTAAAGATGAACAGTTTCTTGGCAGCAATAGGGAGATTGTTTACTACGCAAGAGCTATCCAAGAACCTTCTCAGGCAATAAATGGTAATGGTTTTTCATGTGATAAGGATGAAAATGGATTATGCACAGCAGTAAATCTGTGCGGTGATGAAAAGGGAAAAGAGGAAGGGGATTGTCTTGGAGAAATAAAAGAACGCGCTTGGTCCTCACCTATTTTTGTTAAAGTTCCTAAAAAGCCTCTTTAGCAATTTTATCGATTAAAGCATTCACGTATTTATACCCTTGAGCTGCTCCGTATTTCTTTGCCAGTCGGATGCTTTCATTAATAACTATGGGTTTATCAAGGTCATTATTAAGAAGTTCATAGACAGCTAATCTCAATATATTTCTTTCGATTGGATCTAGACCGGATAGAGCTCTGTCCATATTGCTTTCTAAGAGTTCATCAATTTTTTCTTGCGATTCTACAATCCCTTCAAGCAAGGCTTTGTAGTGAGGATAATTTTTCTTTGTGAATTGATCTTTTAAAACTTCTTTTAGACTTGCACCTCCTACTTCTATTTCGTAAAGACTCTGAAGAACTTTATCTCTAGAGCGTGTAGGAGAAGTAGATGGCTTTTGAGTCATTTTAAGATGAAAGTGCTT
>Ga0209501_10001347_pt1 | contig 27236 bp, 27 predicted proteins | sample ArcticOcean_MG_C_4_FD_187434 | JGI IMG/M metagenome (GOLD analysis project Ga0209501, IMG submission 187434) | Marine microbial communities from western Arctic Ocean - ArcticOcean_MG_CB4_134 (SPAdes) (version 2) | ecosystem: Environmental > Aquatic > Marine > Oceanic | place: Arctic Ocean...
TAAATAAATATTTCAAACTATTTCCAACGATAAAGCTTTATTATTTTAAGATTATTATTTTTTATGGCTATATTTTTATTTTAACTATGGGAATTTTATCACTATTATATCTGCAAAATAATTTTTCATTAATTATTATGAAATTACTAATTGGCATTTTAGCCATAATTTTTACATCTTATCATTTTTTTATTTTTAAGGAGATTATTAAATCCAATTTAAAAAACTTTCTTTATTTATTTTACTATCTTTGTGCGTTTAAAATTGCCCCTTGGCTATGGTTTTTAAAAATACTTTAGAGGGACTGAAAAAATTTTAATATGAAATTAAAAACAATTTTGGTTTCCCAACCTGAACCTGCTAGTGACAAATCTCCATATGCTCGTATTCAAGAAAAATACAAACTGAAAATAGACTTTAGGCCATTTATTCATGTTGTGGGAGTTGACGCAAAATCAGTTCGTAAACAAAAAATCGATTTCGCAGATTTTGATAATATCATTCTGACCAGTAGAAATGCAGTCGATCATTTTTTTAGACTTACAGAAGAAATGAGATTCAAAGTCCCAGATAGTACAAAATATTTTTGTTTATCCGAGGCTGTCGCATTTTATCTTCAAAAATATGTGGTATATAGAAAGCGTAAAATCTATGTTGGTACTAAAAGTATCGAAGACTTATCTAGTGTTTTAACAAAATTTGGGACTGAAAAATATTTATTACCCTCTTCTGACACCTTAAAGCCTACCATACCTGAAACTCTAGATAAATTAGAATTAAATTGGAAAAGAGCTAAATTATTTAAAACTGTTGTTAGTGATTTATCGGACCTAAGAGATGTTTATTATGATGTTTTGGTCTTTTTTAGTCCTTCAGGAATAGAATCTTTATTTAAAAATTTTCCAGACTTTAAACAAGAAAAAACTAAAATTGCAGTCTATGGTCAAACTACTATTGATGCTGCTAAAACTGCACTATTAAGAATAGACATTTCAGCTCCAAGCACAGAAGCTCCATCAATGACTATGGCTATAGAAAAATATATTGAAAATAATAAATAAAATTATTTATTACCAAAATATTTTGTTAGATTAATTCTCAAAAAATAAAATTTTAAATCATAATAAATAATTTAATTTAGCAATAGAAAGTAAGAGTTGAATTCTTATAATTTACAATAAATGAGAATAGACAAAACAATACTAAGTATAGATGGTATAGATAAAATAATTTTAAAAGAACTTGTTTCAGATGCTAGAACGCCCATTAATAAAATCGCATTAAAGGCTGGTATTTCTGGAGCGGCTGTTCACCAGAGAATAAAAAAACTGGAAGTTTCAAGCTTAATTTCTGGTTCTCATATCGAGTTAAATCCAAAAGCTTTAGGTTACAAAACAATGGCTTTTATAGGGATTTATTTAGACAAAGCTATGAATAACTTGACAGCTGTTAATAAATTAAAAGAAATACCTGAAGTTTTAGAGTGTCATTATACGACTGGAAACTGGAGTGTTTTTGTTAAAATATTATGTAAAGATAATCAGCATTTAATGAGTCTTTTAAACAATCATATTCAAAAAATTTCTGGAATTTCAAGAACTGAAACATTTATTTCTTTAGATCAGCAAATCTTTAGACAAATAGCTATATAATTAATTGTTCTTTGATTTAATTTTAAAATAAAGAATGATTAAAATAATTAATAAAGTTATTGTGTTTGCTGCTATAAGTGATGCGCTTTTAAAGTGTATACCATATACTAACCATAGAGAAATTCCTGAACACATTACCAAATACATACTTAAAGAAACACTTTTGGCGTTTTTTGTCTTCCATATTTTATATGCTTGAGGAACATAAGCTGATGTAGTTAATATAGCTGCTATAAATCCTATTATTTCAATATTCATCAGTACACAACATTTACTATTTTACCAGGTATTATGATCACTTTTTTTGGGACCTGCCCTTTTAGTTGTTGAACTGTCCTATCATCATTCAAAACGACTTCTTCAATATCTTTAATACTCAGATTAAGAGCTAACTCAAGTGTAAATCTCATTTTACCATTAAAGGATATAGGATAATTCTTGGTAGACTCATTCAAATAGGATTCATTAAATAAAGGATAGTCTTCTTTAACTATTGATGAGTTATTCCCAAGTAAAGACCATAACTCCTCAGAAATATGTGGTGCGAAAGGAGATAATAAAATAGTTAATGGTTCTAGAATTTTTCTCTCATTACATTTTTGAATTGTTAGTTCATTTACACAAATCATAAAAGAGCTTATACAAGTATTAAATGAGAATCTATTAATATCATCTGTAATATTTTTAATAGTTTGATGCAATGATTTTAATGAATTGTTACTGGGTTCTTTTTCAGTAACACTAAAAATATCAGAGGTGTGATACAATCGCCATAATTTTTTTAAAAAAGAATGAACTCCACTAATACCTGAAGTATTCCATGGTTTCGCTTGTTCTAAAGGCCCTAAAAACATTTCATACATTCTTAGAGTGTCTGCTCCATAGGCTTCACATATTTGATCTGGATTTACAACGTTATATTTGGATTTAGACATTTTCTCTACCTCTCTAGTAACTATGAATTTACCATTTTCCATGATAAAATTAGCATTATTAAACTGCGGTTGCCAATTTTTAATTGCTTTGAAATCCAATTCATCAAGACTATTAACCATCGAAACATCTATTCTTGTTGGTTCTGAATTGAACTTCCCTAAAAGATTTTTAGAATAGTAATCATTTGTTCCTGATTTTCTATGAATAAATGCGGAAGATCCTAAAATCATTCCTTGATTTATTAATTTTTTTGCATATTCATCTACAGGTAATAATTCAAGGTCAAATAAAAATTTTTGCCAAAACCTTGAATACAATAAATGGCCAGTAGCATGTTCACTTCCACCTAAATAAAGATCAACATCTTGCCAATAATTAACAGCTTCCTTGCCTACAAAATGCTCCTTATTATGAGGATCCATATATCTATAAAAATACCATGAACTTCCAGCCCATCCAGGCATTGTGTTTAATTCTAATGGAAAAATGCTTCTATTATTTATAAGCTTATTTGAAACTACTTTCTTTTTTATTGTATCCCATGCCCAGTTTTTGGCATTTCCTAAGGGAGGTGATCCTTCAGAAGTTGGAAGATAATTTTCTACCTCTGGCAATTCGAGAGGTAAATTTTCTTCTTCAATTGCCATTGGAATTCCATTTTTATAATAAATTGGTATGGGTTCTCCCCAATATCTTTGCCTGCTGAAAACTGCATCTCTCAAGCGGTAATTAATCTTTCCTTTCCCACAACCCTTTCTCTCAATAGATGAAATAACTTTTTCAATTGCCTGGTCATAATCTAATCCATTTAAAAATTCTGAATTCATAAGCTGAAATCCACTTTTTTCAGTAAACGCATTATCAGAAATATCAATATCTAAAAAAATATTATTTATAGTTATGCCAAAATATTTTGCAAAATCATAATCACGTTGATCTCCACAAGGAACTGACATTACAGCTCCTGTTCCATATCCCGCTAAAACATAATCACCAATCCATATTGGAATTTCATCTCCATTAAATGGGTGAATAGCATATGCTCCTGTGAAAACTCCACTTATAATTTTAATATCAGACATTCTATCTATTTCTGATCTTTTCGATGTGGACTTAATATAACTTTTAACGGAACTATATTGAGCTTTGGATGTGATTTTAAAAACCTTTTCATGTTCAGGCGCGAGAGTCATAAAAGTCACTCCAAATAATGTATCAGGACGTGTTGTAAAAACTTCTATTTCATCCGAGATGTCTTTTATTTTAAATCTTAATGATGCTCCTTTTGATTTTCCAATCCAATTACGCTGCATTTCCTTAAGTGAATCAGGCCACTCAATTTTTTCAAGCCCTTGGATTAATCTTTCGGCATAAGCACCAATCCGCATACTCCATTGCCTCATTTTTTTCTTTTCAACTGAATATCCCCCTCTTTCTGAAGCTCCATTAACAATCTCATCATTTGCTAAAACAGTACCTAATTCAGAGCACCAATTTACATCTGTTTCTGATAAATATGCTAAACGATAGCTTAATAAAATTTCTTCTTTTTTTAGTGGTTTAAATGAATTCCATTCAAGAGCTGAAAACTCAAGAATGTCTGAATTTGATATTGCTTTAACATTTTGTGTGCCATTTTTTTTAAAAAGACTAATCAGAACAGAAACAGGGAGAGCTTTGTCTTTATTTGTGTCATAATAGCTGTCAAAAAGCTTTAAAAAAATCCATTGAGTCCATCTGTAATAATTTGATTTTGATGTTCTTATTTCTCTAGACCAATCAAAAGAAAATCCCATTTTATCAAGCTGCTCTCTGTATCTTTTAATGTTAGCTTCTGTGGTAATCTGAGGATGCTGTCCTGTTTGAATTGCATATTGTTCGGCTGGTAATCCAAAAGAATCATATCCTTGAGGGTGTAAAACATTAAAAGATTTATGTCTTTTATAACGGGCGATTATATCACTAGCAATATAGCCTAATGGATGACCAACATGTAAACCAGCTCCTGATGGATAAGGAAACATGTCTAGAATATAATATTTTGGAAGCTTATTATGATTACTAGTTTTAAAAGTCTGATTCTTTTTCCAAAATTTTTGCCATTTGGATTCAATTTTCTTAAAATCGTAGCTCACAAGTATTCTATTTTGAATGGTAAAAATACATTTATTGATTGAAAGGAAAAAGAATATACGTACCTAAGCTCTGAAATCATTTGGGTTTGTTAATTTTATAATCTAATTATTGGTCTTGTATAAAAATTTCGAGGAAAGATATCAAAAGCGTAAATTGTTAAGTACCTATATTTCTGTAGTGTTAATTAATATTATAGTTGTGTTTTTAATTGGCTTATTAGGCCTTCTATTATTTAATTCTAAAAAAGTAGCTGATCACTTTAAAGAAAAAATAGCATTGACAATTTATTTTAAAGATAATTCTAAACCTATTGAAATTAAACAAATTCAAAAATCCATTCAATTTAAAGAAACAACAAAAACTGTAATTTTTACATCAAAAGAAGAAGCTGCAAAAATTTATGCTAATGAAATTGGCGAAGACTATATGGAGTTTTTAGGTTACAATCCGCTCGAAAGCTCTCTTGATGTCTATTTTAATGCTGACTATGTCAAGCCTGAAATTATTAAAAAAATAAGTACTGATTTATCAAAGTATCAATTTGTTTCTGAAGTTCAATATGATCAACCGCTATTAAATCTTCTTGACGAGAATATTAAAAAAATTGAGTTTTGGATTTTATTGTCAAGTTTTATTTTTGTTCTTGTAGCAATCTTATTAATCAATAGCTCAATCCGATTATCAATATACTCAAAACGTTTTGCTATAAAGACTATGCAACTTGTTGGAGCAACAAAGTGGTTCGTTCAAAAACCTTTTCTTTTAAAATATTTTAATCTTGGTGTAATCTCTTCAACTACCTCAATAGTTATTTTATACATAATGTTTCAAGAAATTCATAAATATTTTCCAGAATTAAATCTACTTCAAGAAAGATTAACAGTAATTCTTATTTTATCTTGTGTTTTCACTTTTGGATTAAGTGTTACTTTGATAAGTACATTTTTTGCAACTAAACGTTTTCTAAATTTAGAATCAGATGAAATTTACTAATAAATCAAAAAAGGACTTTTTATTTAATAAATCAAATTATAAATGGTTATTTATATCCATAATTACAATTGCTTTTGGCTTTATTTTAATGTCTGGAGGAGGAAGTAAAGATCCGAATTTTTTTAATGCTGAAATTTTTAATTTTAGACGTATTCGATTAGCCCCTACAATTGTTATAATTGGTTTTGGAATTGCTGTATATTCAATTCTGAAAAACAGTATAAATAAATAAATGGAAGAGCTTCAAGTATTTCTTCTGGGGGTAGTTCAAGGATTGACTGAATTTCTTCCAGTTTCATCTAGTGGGCATATTGAAATTTTTAAATCTGTTTTCAATATAACTTTTTTAAAAAACCAAGGACTACTTCTGACTTTAGTATTACATTTCGCAACTGCTTTAAGCACTGTTTGGGTTTTTAAAAAAGATATTTTAAAATTTTTCATAAATAACACAAAACAAGGTAACAGATTTGTTTTAAATATTATTATTTCTATGATTCCTGCAGTTTTTATTGGTTTGTTTTTTGAAAAACGAATAAATGATTTATTTAACTCAAATATTCTTTTAGTAGGTGTCATGTTATTAGTAACTGCAACTTTTTTGTACAAAACAGATAAAGCTAATACTAGTTTAAAAAGCATAAGTCTAAAAAATGCTTTTTTAATTGGAATAATTCAGGCATTCTCTATTCTACCTGGAATATCAAGAAGTGGAGCGACTATAGCAATGGCTGTGTTTTTAGGTATTGATAAAAATGAAGCAGCTAGGTTTTCTTTCTTAATGGTAATTCCGCTTATTTTTGGAAGTATGTCTAAAAGTGTATTAGATTTTTCAGACACTGAGACTTTAAATTTTACTCCAATTTTATTGATAGGTTTTATTTCAGCTTTTTTTACAGGAATAATAGCTTGCAAATTGATGATTAAACTTGTTAAAAAAAGTCAATTAAAATATTTTGGTTTATACTGCTTTCTAGTTGGATTATTAGCAATTACTTATGAAGTTATTTAATTTTAGCAATAATCTTAATGAAGTTTTAGAAGGAAGATTAATTCTAGTTAACAAACCAATAGGATGGACTTCATTCCAGGTAGTAAATAAAGTTAGATATAAGCTAACTCAAGCATTTAATATAAAAAAATTAAAGGTTGGGCATTCTGGAACTTTAGATCCTTTAGCTAGTGGACTTTTACTAATTGCCATTGGAAAAGCTACAAAACAAATCAGTGAATTACAGAGCATGTCAAAAGTTTATATTGGAACTTTCTTTTTTGGATCAACAACACCATCATATGACTTAGAGACAATCCCTAATAAACACTTTTCATTTGAACATTTAAATGCAAAACTCATTATTGAAAAAACTTTAGATTTTACAGGTGTAATTGATCAAAAGCCACCAATTTTTTCAGCTATAAAAAAAAGGGGGAAGCGTTTATATGAATATGCAAGAAACGAAGAGTTTATTGAGATAGAAACTCGTAAGGTTGAAATCAAACGATTTGAAATAAAATCAATCGATTTGCCCAATGTAGATTTTGAAGTCAAATGCAGCAAAGGGACTTATATAAGGTCTCTTGCATATGATTTTGCAAATGCACTAGGTAGCGGAGCACACCTTTCTTTTTTAAAACGAATTTCAATAGGAGATTATAAAATTGAAAATGCTTTAGAAATAGATGATTTTGAAAAATTAATTTAATAATTTTACGAAAATATTTCTAATGAAACCATTAAACATTGGTTCGATAAAAAACTCTAACCATAATAAACACAATCAATTTCGATACAACTCTGATTTTGTTTCTGATATCACTAAGTTAAAAAAAGAAAAAAATGCAGTTGTTTTAGCTCATTATTATCAGTCTCCTGAAATTCAAGAAATAGCAGATTACCTAGGAGACAGTCTTTATCTTGCCCAATGTGCTGCGAAAATTAATGCCGATATTATTATTTTGGCAGGAGTCCATTTCATGGCAGAAACAGCCAAAATAATAAATCCTTCAAAAATGGTTTTACTTCCAGACTTAAAAGCTGGCTGTTCTTTAGCTGACTCTTGTCCTCCTGATGATTTTAAAAAATTTATTAAAAATCATCCTAAAGCAGTAGTTGTAACTTATATTAATTGTTCGGCAGAAATCAAAGCTCTTAGTGATATAGTTTGCACTTCTAGCAATGCAGAAAAAGTAATTAACAGTATTCCAAAAAATAAATCTATAATTTTTGCACCAGACAAAAATCTAGGCAACTATTTAATTAAAGAAACAGGAAGAGATATGATTTTATGGGATGGTGCTTGTATGGTTCACGAAGCATTTTCTCTTGATAGAATAATAACTTTAGCAAAAGTATATCCTAAGGCGAAATTTATTGCTCATCCAGAAAGCACTTCACCTGTGCTAAATATTGCAAATTTTATTGGAAGCACCTCAGCTCTATTAAAATATATAGAAACTGACTCAAGCAATTCATATATAGTCGCAACTGAATCAGGTATTATTCACCAGATGCAAAAATCGTGTCCTGATAAAACATTTATTCCTGCTCCTGTTAAAGACGAATCATGTGCTTGCAGCGAGTGCGCTTACATGAAATTAAACACACTAGAAAAGCTTTACAATTGTCTATTAAATGAATCCCCACAAATAAATCTAAATAGAGATCTGATTAATAAATCTAAAATTTCAATTGACAGAATGCTAGCTTTAAGTTAATTTTTTAATAATGCCAAATTCCTTTTATAAAGAGTATAAAAAATCAATAGATTTTTTTATAAAAAATGCTTTAAGTGAGGACATAAGAGATGTTGACCTTACTGGAGAAGCCTGTATTTCATCTAAATCTATTAAATCGGCAAAGTTATACGTCAAAACACCATGCATAATTGCCGGAATTGATTTAGTGGAAAAAATTTATAAATTCTACGATTCTGATATCAAATTCAAAAAACTCATAGGTGATGGAACTTATGTCAATATAGATTCCACTCCTTTTTTAGTAGAAGGAAATACAAGATCAATTTTAGCCACAGAAAGAGTAGTTTTAAATACTTTACAAAGAATGAGCAGTATAGCAACAATAACAAATAATTTAAAAAAGAAAGTTGAATCATTTGATGCTGTTTTACTAGATACAAGAAAAACCACACCAAATTTTAGATATCCTGAAAAGTGGGCAGTTAGAATTGGTGGTGGACAAAATCATAGAATGGGGCTTTTTGATGCAATAATGATAAAGGATAATCATATTGATTATTCAATTAATTTAGAAGAGGTTCTTTTAAAAACTCAAATTTATCTTGAAAAATTAAAACCAAAAAAAGTCTTTGTAGTAGTTGAAACTAGAGATATTAAGGATATTAAAAAGATTTTAAAATTTAGTTGGGTAGATAGAATATTGTTAGATAATATGAGTATATCCGAACTAAAAAAAGCTGTTAAATTTATTGGTGGAAGAGTTCAAACTGAAGCCTCTGGTGACATAAATGGAATTAATATTGTAAATGTTGCAAAAACGGGAGTAAATTATATTTCTATGGGGGCTTTAACTCATTCTGCGCCATACATAGATTTAAGTCTAAAAGCTTGTTAAATTAAATATTCAAAACCGCCAGATATTATTTGTCTATATTTATCTTTGTAAGAAGATTTTTCAAATGCAACATAAAAGAATTTTACTCAAATTAAGTGGAGAAGCACTAATGGGAGATCAAAACCATGGCATAGATCCTTTACGATTAGACAATTATGCCAAAGAAATAAAAGAAATTCAAAAAGAGGGAGTGGAAGTAGCAATTGTTATAGGTGGTGGTAATATTTTTCGAGGAGTTTCTGGAGCAAGTAAAGGCATGGATAGAGTTCAAGCTGATTATATGGGAATGCTTGCAACTGTAATTAATGGTCTTGCACTTCAAACTGCTTTAGAAGATAATGATATCCCAACTCGTCTTCAAACAGCAATAAAAATTGAGGCAATAGCTGAGCCATATATAAAAAGAAAAGCAACTCGTCATTTAGAAAAAGGAAGAGTTGTTATTTTTGGATGTGGGACAGGTAATCCTTTTTTTACAACTGATTCTGCAGCTGTTTTAAGAGCAATAGAAATAAATGCAGATGTGATATTAAAAGGTACTAGAGTTGACGGAATTTATGATGAAGACCCAGAAAAAAATAAAAATGCTGTCAAATTTGACTCCCTTTCTTTTGATGAAGTTTTAAAACGTGGATTAAAAATTATGGACACAACTGCTTTTACACTTAGTCAAGAAAACAATTTACCAATAATTGTTTTTGATATGAACACAAAAGGAAATTTAAAGAAAATAATCAATGGTAAGTCAATAGGTACAAAGGTTTATATTTAATTAATATGGAGGAAATAGAATTTATTCTTGAGGCTACACAAGAAAGCATGGTTCATGCGATAAAGCATCTTGAGAAAGAACTATTAAATATAAGAGCTGGAAAGGCAAATCCAATAATGTTATCTAAAATCATGATTGATTACTATGGCTCCCAAACTCCTTTAAGTCAAATAGCAAATATAAGCACACCTGATTCCAGAACTTTAACTATTCAACCCTGGGAAAAAGCATTGATGCCTGATATTGAAAAAGCTATTTTGATTGCTAATATAGGATTTACTCCTATGAATAATGGTGAATCAATTATAATAAACATTCCTCCTATGACTGAGGAACGAAGAATTCAACTTGTTAAAATAGCAAAAAATGAATCTGAAAATGCAAAAGTCAGTATTCGTAATTCTAGAAAAGAGGCAAATGATGAAGTAAAAAAGTCCGAAGTGTCAGATGACATGAAAAAAAATCTAGAATTAGATGTGCAAAATTTAACAGACACTTACATAAAAAAAACTGATGATTTATTTTTTAATAAAGAAAAAGAAATTCTAACAGTTTAAAATTCTTCGAGTTTACAATCCAATATGATGAAAGAAAATAATTGGAGTTTTTGGGAGGTTATAGCTCGCTTAATACTTAGAAATCGTGTTTTAATTTTAATAGGACTTGTATTAGTTACAATTTTTTGGTCAAGCCAGTGGCAGTATATACGTTTTACTTTCTCTGAAGCAAATTTATTACCAGACAATCATATAGATAATATTAAATACGATGGTTTTATAAAACAATTCGGAGATGAAGGAAATGTTTTACTTGTTGCAGTTAAAGATTCAACAATTTTCAATCAAAAAAAGTTTGAAGCCTGGAATATTTTAAACACTAAATTGTCTAAACTAAAAGAGATTGATTTTACAATTGGCACTTCAAACCTTAAGACCTTAATCAAAAACACACAAGATGAAAAGTTTGAAGTAAAACCTATTTTAAAAACTAATAAACTTAATAAAGTCGATATTTCTGATTTTAAAGAAAAGTTATTTTTAGAGCTCCCCTTTTATAAAAATTTAATTTATAGTAAATCAACTAAGGCTCTAAGATCTATAGCATATATGGATCCAAACCTAGTTAATACTAAGCAAAGAAAGATTTTTATTACTGATGTTTTTCTTCCTCTTATAGAGTCATTTGAAAAAGAAAACAATATAGACTTAAAAGTCTCAGGCATGCCTTATGTAAGAACATTAAATGCGCAAAACATAGTTGATGAAATTAGCGTTTTTGTATTATCTGCAATGGTAGTGACTTCATTAATTTTTTTTTTATTTTTCAGGTCAATTCGTGCAACTTTAATATCACTTTTAGTTGTTTTAATTGGTGTCATGTGGTCATTTGGAGTACTTGGATTTCTAGGTTATGAAATAACTGTAATTACTGCATTAATCCCCCCGCTAATAATAGTAATAGGTGTTCCAAACTGTATTTTTTTAATTAATAAGTATCATCAAGAAGTTGCAAAACACGGTAATCAAACAAAGTCTCTTCAGAGAGTTATTGTAAAAATAGGAAATGCAACTTTGATGACTAATTTAACTACTGCATGTGGGTTTGCAACATTCATTTTAACAAACAGTAAAATACTTAAAGAGTTTGGAATCGTTGCTTCAATTAATATTTTCGGTATTTTTTTGCTTTCACTTTTTTTGATTCCAATCATTTACAGCTTTTTACCAATACCCAACTCTAAACATTTAAAACATTTGAAAAATAAAGCAATTGACAACTTTGTTCAATGGATGGAAAATAATGTTAAGTATAATAGAATTAATGTTTATATAATTTCATTATTAGGATTGATTTTTGGAATAATTGGTATTTACCAAATTGAAATTTCAGGAAGTTTAATTGAAGATATGCCCAAAAATTCAAGTTTTTTTAAAGATCTTAAATTTTATGATGAGGAATTTTCAGGTGTTGTGCCTATTGAAGTTTTAATTGACACAAAAAGAAAAAATGGAGTTTACAGTCTGGCCAGCCTTAGACGTATAGATGAGTTTCAAAACACCATTGAAGAATATTCAGAATTGGCTCCCCCAATATCTATTGTAAACGCATTTAAGTTTGCAAAACAAGCTTATTATAATGGTAATCCTAATTATTATAAACTACCCACATCACAAGAAAATAGATTTATTTCAAAATATATCAATAATGCAAATAATAATGTAGAGTTATTATCCAATTATATTGATAGTACTGGTCAATATGCAAGAGTAACTACTTTTATGAAAGATATTAACACAAAGCGTATTGAAGAAATAGAAAAAAATTTAAAGACTAGTCTAAAAAAAGTATTTCCATCAGAAAGATTCAATGTGTTATTAACAGGTAAATCTTTACTTTTTTTGAAAGGAACAAAGTATCTGGTAAAAAACCTTTTCTTATCACTTTCACTTGCAATACTTCTCATTGCATTATTTATGGCCTACATGTTTAGATCTTTTAAAATGATCATTATTTCACTAATACCAAATCTTCTTCCTTTGATTATTACTGCTGGCGTAATGGGTTTTAGCGGAATACCTCTTAAACCATCTACTATACTTGTATTTAGCATAGCTTTTGGGATTTCTGTTGATGATACCATTCATTTTTTGGCAAAATACAGACAAGAATTAAGTGCAAACAATTGGAAAATTAAGCCTGCTATATACTCAAGTCTAAGAGAAACTGGGATAAGTATGTTTTATACCTCTATTGTGTTGTTTTTTGGATTTGCAGTTTTTATGACTTCCGATTTTGGAGGAACAATAGCTCTTGGTGGTCTAGTTTCAGTTACATTGCTTTTTGCCATGTTAGCAAACTTAATCTTACTCCCTTCACTTTTAATTTCTATGGAAGATAAAGTGAGTAATAAAAAAACTATTAAAAAACCTAAAATAAAAATTATTGAGGAAAATCAACAATGATGTATAAAAGCATAAAACCTTAACCAAAATAGTATATTTGCAATAGTAGAAATTTTAAGTGATGATGAAAAAAATTGACATCCTTCTTTCCAAGAATGAACCAAAAAAAAATATTGAAGTTTGTGGTTGGGTTAAGACATTTAGAGGTAATAGGTTTATTGCAATAAATGATGGTTCAACTATTGCTAACTTGCAATGTGTAATTGATTTTGAAAACACAGAGAACTCTCTTTTAAAAAGAATTAACACAGGTGCTGCAGTAAAAATTATTGGGGACTTAATTGAAAGTCAAGGAAGTGGACAAAACTTAGAAATAAATGTAAAAAAAATTTCAATTATAGGTGATTCAGATCCAAACTTATATCCAATTCAACCAAAAAAACACAGCTTGGAATTTCTAAGAGAAAAAGCGCATTTAAGAATCCGAACAACTACTTTTAATGCTGTAATGAGAATACGGTCTATTCTTTCCTTTGCTGTTCATGAATTTTTTCAAGGAAAAAACTTTTACTACATGAATACACCTATTATAACAGGAAGTGATGCTGAAGGTGTTGGAGAAATGTTTAGAGTAACTACTTTACCATCTTCAAAATATTCTAATAAGAATAATGATTTTAAGAAAGATTTTTTTGGTAAAGAAACACATCTAACTGTTTCAGGACAGCTAGAAGCAGAAAGTTATGCAATGGGACTTGGTAATGTTTATACATTTGGACCAACATTTAGGGCAGAAAACTCAAATACTACAAGACATTTAGCAGAGTTTTGGATGATAGAACCTGAAATGGCTTTCTATGATTTAAATGATAATATGAATTTAGCTGAAGAGTTTATTAAGTCTGTATTAAGTAAAATTCTTTTGAAGTGTGAGAAAGATTTAAAGTTTTTAGATGACCGATACAATAATGAGCAAAAAAAGAAACCTTTACTCGAGAGAAGTGAAATGGGCTTAATTGAAAAGATCAATTTTGTTGTAAAAAATAATTTTAAAAGAATTACCTATACGGAGTCAATAGATATTTTAAAAAATTCAAAACCAAATAAAAAAAATAAATTTAAATTTCAAATAAATGAGTGGGGGGTTGATTTACAAAGTGAGCATGAAAGGTTTCTCGTAGAGAAACATTTTAAATGTCCAGTAATAATATATGATTACCCTGCGAAAATCAAAGCATTTTATATGCGAATTAATGAAGATCAAAAGACGGTTAGAGCAATGGATGTTTTGTTTCCTGGAATTGGAGAAATTGTTGGAGGATCTCAACGTGAAGAAAGATTAGAGATTTTAGAAAAAAGAATGAGGGAGATGGGAGTAGATGAAGATGAATTATGGTGGTATTTGGATCTTAGAAGGTTTGGAAGTGTTCCTCATAGTGGTTTTGGATTAGGTTTCGAAAGATTAGTTCAATTTACTACTGGAATGGGAAATATTCGGGATGTAATACCATTTCCAAGGACACCTCAAAACGCATCTTTTTAAATTTTGTTTATAATCTTATTTTCTACCTTTGATATAAATAAAAGTTAAATGCTCAAGCAACAGCTTAATTTAAAATTATCACAGAAACTGTCTCCTCAACAGATTCAGTTAATGAAGCTTATTCAACTTTCCACTCTAGAATTAGAACAAAAGATAGAAAATGAAATTGGCGAAAATCCTGCTCTTGAAACTGGAAAAGAATCTATTAATAGTGATGATTTTAATGAGTACAATGATGATTCTAATATCACAGAGGCTGACGATATTAAAATTGATGAATACATAAATGATGATGAAATACCCTCATATAGAACTGAAATAAATAATTATAGTTCTGATGACGACGATGGTAAAATAATTCCAGTTTCTGGAGGAATAACATTTCACCAAAATCTTAAGGGTCAAGCACAAAATTTAATCTTGGGTGAAAACGAAGGACCTATAGCTGATTTTTTAATTGGTAGTATTGACGAGAGTGGATATCTAAGAAGAGATATTGATAATTTAGTAGACGATTTAGCATTTTCGGAAAATATTTATGTAACAAGTGATCAAGTAAAAAATGTTTTAAAAAAAGTTCAAACACTTGATCCTGCAGGTGTTGGAGCAAGAAATTTAAAAGAGTGTTTAATATTACAAATTAAAAGAAAGACAAATAAAAATGAGGTGTTAGAGTTGGTAGAAAAAATTCTGATAGAATCTTTTGATGAGTTCTCAAGGAAACATTATAAGAAACTTATTGATAAATACATGATTACTGAGGGAACCCTAAAACTAATTATTGAATCAATATCAAAACTGAACCCCAAGCCTGGAGGAACTTTAGCTAATGAAAGTCGAAATAATCAAATTATACCTGATTTTATTCTAACAATTGATAATGGAAAGCTTAGCGTTTTATTAAATAGAAGAAACGCTCCAGAGCTTCATGTTTCTCCCAACTATAAAGAAATGTTAAAAGGCTATAAAGAATCTTCTTCCAAAGATAAAGCTAACAACGAAGCAGTTCATTTTATAAAACAAAAGTTAGATTCTGCAAAATGGTTTATTGATGCAATAAATCAAAGACATCAGACTCTTTTTATAACTATAAATGCAATAGTTGAACATCAAAAAGAATATTTTTTAACTGGTGATGAAAAATGCCTAAAGCCAATGATATTAAAGGATATTGCTAATAAAATTAATATGGATATTTCAACTGTTTCAAGAGTTGCAAATAGTAAATATGTAGAAACTCCATACGGAATTAGATTAGTGAAAAGTTTTTTCTCTGAAGGAATGAAAAATGATGAAGGTAAAGATGTTTCAAGTATTGAAGTAAAAAATATTTTAGAAGAACTTATTTCTAGTGAAGATAAAAGAAATCCATTAGCCGATATGGCTTTATCGTTATTGTTGAAAGACAAGGGTTATATTGTGGCTAGAAGAACTGTTGCTAAATATAGGGAACAGCTTGGGTTACCTGTAGCTCGATTGAGAAAAGAAATATGAAATTAAAAAAAATAAAAAATCAAGCCAATGGTAAATAGTTTGAACTGAGTAGATTCATTGTTTTTAGAATCAACAAATCTAGGAGATAAGTCATATCCAATAGAAAAGTTCCATGTATTATATCCTAAATTTATGCTTGATCTTGGTGTTAGTTTTTTTAAAGCCCTACTATTCTCTGGAATAAAATTATAATGGAATTGTGTGCCTAAATAAACTCTCCAAAAACTGAATGAGGTAGAAGTTGAGGACCTCCATCTTATTTCGAAAGGTAAGCTTAAGGATCCATATTTTGCTGAATTAAAACTCCCAGATGAAATTGAGCCTGTTTTTAAGTCTAGATTAGATTGAAACTGAGTATATGCATATCCTAAACCCATAGCTATTGACCAGCTTCCTTCTTTATTTAAAGGAAGATCTCTGAGAAAACCAAAGTGAATCTGGCTAGAAAAATCATTTTGTTGAATCAATGGATTCTCACCTTTAATAAGAACATAATTAGTTCCTATATAAAATTGATCTTCTCTATATTTTAAATTAGAGAGTGAATCTGGAATAAATGACTGAACCTGTCCAAAAGAAAAGAATATACTAGTGAAAAATAAAAATATATAATTAAAACTCATAATCATTTGCATGCATAAAATTAAGTAAAAAAAAAAGCACCATAAAAGGCACTTTTTTTTACACCAAAAAAGTGTTTAATTAATGTTTTGGGTATAATCCCCTATACGGGTAGTATAATTCAATTTAAGAGCATTTACTTTTCTTAATTCTTGTTTTATATCACTAACAAGACCCATCTTGGTGTCACCATCAACCTTTAATGCAGTTGTCAATACATTTTGAAGTTCTTGTCTTTTCGCTGCTCTTTCGGCCAAAACAAAAGCTCCAACCTCTTCAACAACAGCGAACTTGTCATTTAATTGAATACGTGCAGTAGAGCCATACTTATCTTCATATCGAGATGATGGTTTGCCTGCATAAATATACATTACTCTATCTTTTTTATCTAACTTTTGAACTTGATCGGCTGCAGGTAAGGAATTGTTAACCATTAGAGTACTATCTCTCATTACGGTAGCTACCATAAAAAAGAATAATAACATAAACACAATATCCGGAAGTGATGCAGTTGAAATTGCTGGTAAATCTCCTCCTTTTTTCTTTTTAAACTTAGACATATAATTTTACTTAATTTTTATTAGGTTCTGCCTCAGATAATTTTTGAGGATACATCAATTTAACAATATTTAATTGAGGCTTAAGTTTTTCTTTTTCTGCAGGAGATGTTCTTGGATCCGCATAACGACTATTTGCTTGAACAAAATTCATTCCACTCATAGGATTGAGTCGTAAATACTCTCTGTTTCGTAACTCATTGTATGCAGCCACTAATTCGTTTTGAACTGCTATATAAACTTTATAGGATGTTTCACGATCATTTTTTAATGATATAATAGCTTTGTCTGGATTATCTGAAGACGATGGGTTTTTTTTACCTTGACAATAATCACATGAATCCTCACCTGTTCCTCCTCCGTTATCTAAAAATTCAATTGCTAAAGATCTAACATCAGATATATCTTTCAACTCCTCTTCTATCAATAATTGATTATTTTTATTTACTACAACAGTAAAAATATTTTTCTGTCTGATTATAGGCGGGTCAATTACCTCTTCCATTGGAGGAAGTTTTCTGTTTAACCCACTGTCAGTCTCAATAGTAGTCGTTACAAGAAAGAAAATCAAAAGTAAAAAAGCAATGTCGGCCATTGAACCTGCATTTACTTCTGGTGCTGATCTTTTTGCCATAATTATTTATTTTTTAATAATTTTTTTAATACTTGAAAACATCATAGATCCAAAAGCGATAACAGTAAGCATATAAAAAGATACAATTCCTGTGCCCACCCATCTAGATCCACTAGCAGAAAGAACTTTACCATCTTTCATAGGGGTTTCATTGCCTTCCGACAAACCATAACCAATAGCAATAACTAATAAAAATAAACTAGATGCTATCATTGCTTTTTTTAATTTTTTTGGATCAGAAGCTAAATTCATTATAGAAAAAATTAGAGTTACAACTATAGCTATTGATAAAATCATTAAAGCTAAACTTATAAGAGGGGTGACTGATGAGAAATCTCCAATACTAGCATCCATTTTAATTTGATCATCTCCTAGACCCATTATTCTCAAAAGAAAAATAACACCTAATACACCTAATAATCCACTTGATATTTTAATAAAATTTTGAAAATTCATTTTTCGAAATGTTAATTGATTTATTTTTTATTAGCTACAAGAATGTCAATCAAAGTAATTGATGCATCCTCCATATCATTTACAATACTATCTATCTTCGCAACAATATAATTATAAAAAACTTGTAGTATAATTGCTACTATAAGTCCAAAAACAGTAGTTAAAAGAGCAACTTTAATACCTCCAGCAACAAGAGAAGGCTGCATATCTCCAGCAGCTTCAATTTTATCAAAAGCTTGTATCATGCCTATTACCGTTCCCATGAAACCAAGCATAGGAGCTAAAGCAATAAAAAGAGATATCCAAGAAACATTTTTTTCTAGTTGACCCATTTGAACTCCCCCGTAAGCTACAACAGCTTTTTCAGCACTTTCTACACCTTCATCTATACGATCTAGTCCTTGATAAAAAATAGAGGCTACAGGTCCTTTTGTATTCCTACATAATTCTTTTGCGGCTTCTACTCCACCTGAAGATAATGCTTCTTCAACTCCGGAAGTTAACTTATCAGTATTAGTGGTTGCTAAATTTAAATATATAATCCGCTCAATCGCTATGGCTAAACCTAGGATTAAACAAATCAAAACGATTCCCATAAAACCTGGTCCACCTTCAATAAAACGAGTTTTTAACTCCTGAGTAAATGATGGAGCAGCTACTTCTGCTTCATCAATATCTTGAAAAGCAGTAACGTTTTCTGAGTTTTCTAAAGAATTTGTATTAGCTGTTACATTGTTACTTAACATAAAAATAGTCGCGGCAGCGAATGCAATGAATAGTTTTTTCATTTTAATAAATTTTATTCTTGTTTAATTATAAGCGTTAAAGATAAAAAAAAATATATACGTTTTATATAAAATTTATTTTGATAAAAATCAACATATAGATAGCAACATTATTATTTAATAAGAATTTATTAAATTAATTTTTGATTTTTTTAATCTTGTTTAAGAAATTTCTTGCATTTGAAGTTATTAAATTCCAATTTTTAGATCTAATTAATTCTTTTGGTGCTATCCAACTACTTCCAATAGCTAATACAAAATCATTATTAATATAATTTAAACAATTAGATAAGTTAACTCCTCCGGTTGGTATAAATTTTAAATTTAAATGATTGTATGGTTTAGAAATATTTTTTAAATGGGCTAAGCCTCCATTACTTTCGGAATGAAAATATTTTAAAATATTACAGCCATTGTCATAAGCAATTTCTATTTCTGTTGGTGTTGAAATACCTGGAATAAATAATAGATTTTCTTTTATGCTTAAATCAATTATTTTAGGATTACAGCCCGGTGAAAAAGCAAAATCAACTCCAATATCAATTGCAGAGGTGACTTGATCAATACTTATAAGGGTTCCAACACCAACGCTAATACTTTCAACATTTTTTATAATTTCCTCTGCACATTTAAATGCCTTAGACGAACGAAGTGTTATTTCAACCATATTAATACCCCCATCTAATAAAGCGTTAGCTAAAGGAATTGCATCTTTAACATAATCAATTTCAATAACAGGAATTACTGCTGCATTTTTAATTTTTTTTGCTATTTCGTTAGTCATAAAAAATTATCTAATAAGATGGCCTTGGTTTTCATGTGAAGAAATTTTAATGATTTCATTCTCTTTCATAATATTAATATCTCCTAATAAAGTTTGTGTAATTGAATATGCATTTGCTGCAAAATTTATAATTTTATTACCTTTCCATTGGTTTATTATACCATGCAAGGCTGCAGCAACAAAAGCATCTCCCCCTCCAATTCTATCTATAATTCTTGTTTTGATGGGTTTACTTAAAAACACATCATCAGAAGTTTTAATTAGTCCTCCAAGAAAATTTTCATTTGCATTAATTTGATTCCTTATCGTCATTCCTATTTGTTCAAAATCTCCAAGATCAGACAGAGCTTTAGATGCAGATAAAGTTGCCTTCTCTAGTTGAATATAATCTTTAATTGAATTTGTTTTAAAATCGTACAAATCAACCATAACACCTAAATTACCAAAAACAATATCAACATTCTGTATTATTTTATTAATGAATTTCGATGCTTGATCTTTTGCCCATAAAGTTCTTCTATAATTAAAATCAAAAACTATTTTAATTTTTAATTTTTTAGCAATCTTAATTGAATTTAATATGTTAGTCATACAAAATTGTGAAAGTGCAGGAGTTATTCCTGATAAAATTAGATGACTAGAGTGTTTTAAAACATCAACCCATTCATCTTCTGTAATTAATTTATTTGAAAAGCATGAGTTTTTTCTATCATAAATTACTTCAGCACCTCTGTTTGAAACACCATGTTGAAAGTAATACGTACCCATTCTCCCATTTTCAAAGAAAATATTATTTGTGTTAACACCAAATTGTTGCATGTTCTTTTTTGCAGCAATTCCTAGTTGATTACTTGGTAAAACTGAAATAATTTTTGTTGAATGTCCTAAAAGAGATAAACTACAAGACACATTTACCTCTGATCCACCAAAAAAAGTTCTGAATAAATTAGTTTGTTCAATTAAATCATAATGATTTTGAGGACTTATTCTTAAAAGTATCTCTCCGTAGGATGCAATGAATTTTTTCATCTAAACAAGGTTTAATAAACAAAACTATATTGTTATAAGCCTAGTAAATATAATCATTTGATTTAAAGACTTTAAGTCTAACTAGCTTTTGAACTTAATTTTATTAAATTTAAATTATATTGAAACTAAAACTTAAAACATAATATTTATGCCCCTTTTTATTGTCGTTTGCGGAATTTTGTTGCTCTTTACTCTAATAGTTTTTGGAAGATTGAATGCATTTATTTCTTTCATTTTAGTTTCTTTAGTGATTGGAATAGCTAATGGAATGCCAATCAATCTAGTCATTGAATCGATTGAAGATGGGTTTGGAAACACCCTTGGGGCATTAGTTATGATTTTAGGGCTTGGAGCTATGTTTGGGAAAATAATTGCAGACAGTGGAGCTGCTCAGCAAATATCATTTAAACTAATAGATGTTTTCGGTATAAATAATATTCAGTTAGCTGTTATGCTTTCGGGTTTTATTATTGGTCTAACTATGTTTTATGAAGTTGGCTTTGTAATTTTAGTTCCGCTTATTTTTACGGTTGCATCATCATCTCGATTACCTTTAATATACGTTGGACTTCCTTTGTTAGCATCTTTATCTGTTGCCCACGGATTTTTACCTCCTCATCCCGGACCAACTGCAGTAGCAATTCTTTTTAATGCAAGTATTGGTAAAACACTAATCTATGGAACTATAATTGCTATTCCAGCTATTGTCATTTCAGGACCAATTCTGTCTAGGGTTATAAAAAAAGTAGACGCTAAACCTTTAAAGTCTTTTGTGCCTCCTGAAGTGTTTGATAAAAAACAATTACCTGGATTTTTTATTAGTATTTTTTCAGCTTTATTCCCTGTTTTTCTAATCAGTATATCAACTATTTTTACAACTTTTATGTCTGAGGAAAATAACTATTATCCTTATGTAAAATTTTTTGGAAATCCTTCTATAGCTTTATTGGTTTCATTAATATTTTCTATTTATACTCTTGGAATTTCTAAAGGAAGGACTATAGATGAAATAATGACAAAATGTTCTGATTCAATTAAAAGTGTAACAATGGTTTTACTTATTATAGCTGGATCTGGTGCTTTAAAAGAAGTTTTGATTGATAGTGGAGTAAGTCAATATATTGGTAGTTTATTGAGAACTTCTGATTTATCTCCTCTTATATTAGGATGGGCAATTGCAACTCTAATAAGAGTTTGTGTTGGATCAGCTACTGTTGCTGGATTAACTACTGCTGGGATTTTAGTTCCCATAATTTCAAACACTAATGTAAATCCAGAATTAATGGTTCTAGCAATTGGCTCAGGTAGTCTTATGCTTTCTCATGTTAATGACGGAGGGTTCTGGTTATTTAAAGAGTATTTTAATGTTTCTGTAAAAGATACGCTTGCAACTTGGACCGTCATGGAAACTTCTATAGGTATTATAGGTCTTATTGGAGTATTAGTATTAGATTTATTTATTTAAAAAACATGAACACACTTCCCTCCCAAAGAATAGAAAAACTTCAATTAATTCTACCATCACCCCCTAAACCTGCAGGACTATATAAACCTATTATTGTTTCTGGAAACTTATTGTTTGTTTCAGGCCAGGGTCCATTAAAAGAAGATGGAACCCTAATGAAAGGTAAGGTTGGCAAAGATCTTTCATCCTCTGAAGCGAAAATTGTAGCAAGACAGGTTGGCTTAACCATGTTAGCCACAATTAAAGAACATTTTAAAGATATAGATAGAATTAAAAAAATAGTTAAAGTTTTAGGGATGGTAAACTGCACTTTAGAGTTCGTGGAACATCCATTTGTGATTAACGGATTTAGTGAGCTAATGAGAGATGTTTTCGGAGAAGACCTTGGTGTAGGAGCCAGAAGTGCTGTAGGCAATATTCTTCCAGGAAATATTCCTGTAGAAATAGAAGCAATTTTCGAATTACATTCTTAGGCATATGAAAAAAGATTTATCTCAAAAGGATTGGTTTAACGTTATTGATTCTGAAAAACTGATAAGTCCAGGCCTAATAATTTTTCCAGAAATAATTAATAGGAATATTAAAAATATGGTTTCAATTGCTGGTTCTGAAAGTAGACTTTGGCCACATGTGAAAACACATAAACTAGAAGAAGTAGTAAATCTTCAAAAACAGTTTGGTATAAAAAAATTTAAATGTGCTACGATTTGTGAGGCTAATATGCTTGCTAGCTGTGAAGTTGAAAATATTTTACTTGCTATTCAACCCTCAATACAGAATTTGAAGCTTTTGATTGAATTACAAAGTTCTTTTCCAAAAATTGAATTTTCTACTATTGTGGACAATCAAAATACATTAAAATTAATGACTCAAATAGCTCAAGAAACAAATATCAAATTAGCACTCTGGATAGATATTAATAACGGAATGAATAGAACTGGTGTGTTTTCAAAAGCTTCAGGTATTGAATTAATCAAAGCTATTTCTAAAAATAAAAATTTAATTTTTAAAGGGTTACACGTTTACGACGGTCACATCAGACATAACAATTATAAAAAAAGAAAAGAAGAGTGTGATAAAGCATATTCATTTGTTGATGATATAAAAAATGAAATAGAAAAAGAAGGAGTTCAAGTTCCCAATATAATAACCGGAGGCTCTCCAACTTTTAATATACATTCAAAAAGAAAAGGCAATTTTTTGAGCCCTGGAACCACTCTTTTATGGGACGCAGGTTATGAAAGTCTCTTTCCTGAAATGAATTTTGAAATAGGAGCCCTTGTCGTTTCAAGAGTTATTAGTAAGCCACAAGAAAATCTTCTTTGCTTTGATTTAGGACACAAATCTGTAGCATCTGAAATGCAATTACCTAGAGTAATAATTTATGGTCTTGAAAAAGCAAAACATATTAGTCAAAGTGAAGAACATCTGATTGTAGAAACGACGAAATCAAAAGACTATAAAGTTGGAGATATTGTTTATGCAATACCCTATCATATTTGTCCAACAGTTGCGAAATATGAATACGTTCAAACTATTAAAAAAGGAAGGGCTTCATCAACTTGGCAAGTGAAATCAAGAACTTATAATTTAAATGATTAAATAATGTCTTTTATTTTTGACGCACATTTAGATTTAGCAATGAATGCTTTGGAGTGGAACAGAAATCTAATTCTTCCCGTTAATGAAATACGAAAAAAAGAAGAGTTTTTAACTGATAAACCTGACCGTGGAAAAGGAACTGTTTCTTTAGAAGCAATGAGAAATGGTAATATTGGTTTATGTGTTGCAACACAAATTGCCAGATATGTTAAACCTAATAATGATTTACCAGGTTGGAACTCAACTGAACAGGCATGGGCTCAAACACAAGGTCAGCTAGCTTGGTATAAAGCTATGGAAGAAATTGGAGAAATGGTTCAGATAAAATCCAAAGAAAATCTTAATAATCATCTATTTAATTGGGGTAAAAACAAATCTAAAAAACCTATAGGATTTATCTTGTCCTTAGAAGGATCAGATTCTATTATATCAATGAAACACCTTCATAAAGCTCATGAATATGGCTTAAGAGCAATAGGTCCAGCTCACTATGGCCCTGGAACATATGCCTATGGTACTGACTCATCAGGAGGTATTGGTCTAAAAGGAAAAGAACTATTAGATGAAATTGAAAAACTCAATATCATTCTTGATGCAACTCATCTTTGTGATATAAGTTTTTGGGAAACAATGGATAGGTTTTCTGGAGCTGTCTGGGCAAGTCACAGCAACTGTAGAACTCTAGTTCCAAATGAAAGACAATTTGATGACAAACAAATAAAAGAATTAATTCAAAGAAAAGCAGTGATAGGAGTTTGTCTTGATGCTTGGATGATTATACCTGATTGGAAAAGAGGAGTTTCAACACCTAAGGAAAGAAATCTTTCATTAAACAAAGTAGTTGACCACATTGACTACATCTGTCAATTATCAGGAAATTGTGATTATGTTGGAATTGGATCAGATCTGGATGGGGCTTTTGGAAAAGAGCAATGTCCATTTGATCTTAATACAATTGCTGATCTTCAAAAAATAAAGCCTATTCTTAAAAATAGAGGTTATTCAGATTTAGATATTGATAAAATATTTCATAAAAATTTTATTAATTTCTTGCTAAATACCTGGAGTTAATCTGATAAGTAAAATTTTATGATTAAAAATATTTATATTATGGTAAAATTAATTTCATCATGAAAAAAAATCTTCAGAAAATACTCTTAATTTTACTTTCCTTTATAATTATAATTTTATTCTTAAATGAATTAAAGAAAGATTCTGTTCCAACTATCCCAAAAATTGCTATTGCTGGTCTTGGCATTGAATCTAGCACTTTTTCTCCTGCTGTAACCCATGAAGAAGCTTTTCATCCCAAATTTGGTGATGAAATTTTTGAACGCTATCCATTTTTGTCTGAAAATTCTAATAATAGAAAAAGAGCAAATTGGTTTCCAACTTTAGTTGGAAAATCTTTACCTGGTGGAATTGTAACTAAACAAGCTTATGAATCATTAGTAAATCAAACTTTAAATCTTCTTAAAAAGAATCTTCCTTATGATGGGTTGTTTTTAGATTTACATGGAGCAATGAGTGTTCAGGGATTAAATGATGCTGAGGGGGATTATATAAGAAGAATAAGAGAAGTTATTGGATATAATACTATTATTTCAACTTCAATGGATTTACATGGAAATGTATCTGAAAAACTTGCTGAAGAATCAGATTTGATTACTTGCTACAGAATGGCTCCACATGAAGACGCTATGGAATCTAAACAAAGAGCTTTAGAAAATTTATTAAATAGAATTGAAAATGGAAAAGGAAAACCATTATATAAAGCTTGGATACCTATACCTATTTTACTTCCAGGTGAACAAACTAGTACTAGAATAGATCCAGGCAAAAAACTTTACTCACAAATTGAGCCTATTTCTAAAATTAATGGAGTTTTAGATGCTGCAATTTGGATTGGATATGCTTGGGCTGATGAACCTAGAAATCATGCGGTTGTTGTAGTAACAGGAGATAATGAAAAAAATGTGAAATCCTCTGCTGAAAAATTAGCAAAAAGTTTTTGGAAATATCGTAATGAATTTGATTTCGTTGCACCAACAACGACTTTAAAAGAAAGTCTAAAACAAGCAATTAATAGTGATAAAACTCCATTTTTTATTAGTGATATGGGAGATAACCCAACTGCTGGAGGAGCTGGAGATGTAACTTGGACTCTAAAAAATTTATTGGAAAGAGAAGAATTTAAATCTATTAAAGGACCTTCATTAATATATGCTTCTATTCCTGGTCCCGATCTTATTGATAAAGCATTAAAAATTGGAGAAGGAAAGCAAATTGAAGCTTATGTAGGAGCTCAAGTTGATAATAGATATTCCCCTCCAATTTTACTCAAAGGAATTATAAAGAAAATTAAAAAAGGAGATATTCATGCGGAAATGGAAGTGGTAGTTCAGACTGGAAGCATAAATATTATTGTAACAAATAAAAGAAAGCCCTATCATCATGAAAAAGATTTTAGCGAATTAGATTTAAGTCTCACGGAGACTGATATAGTAATTGTAAAAATTGGTTACCTAGTTCCTGAACTTTATGAAATTCAAAAAGACTGGGTAATGGCTTTAACTCCAGGTGGTGTTGATCAGGATTTAATTCGTTTGGGATATAAAAATATTATACGGCCTATGTTTCCTGTAGATAAGGATATGAATGATCCAAATCTAAACGCTCGATTGATTCCAGTTTCAGGAAGTTCAAGCGAATTATAATGAAAGATGAATTTAAACAAACAAAATTCCTAGTTATTCACGCAGATGATGCAGGATTATCACATTCTCAAAATAGTGCTATTATTGAAAGTCTTGAAAAAGGACTAGTAAACTCCTATAGTATTATGATTCCTTGTCCTTGGTTTTATGAAATAGGGAAATATGCTAAAGCAAATTCTCAATTTGACTATGGTATCCATCTAACTCTTACATGTGAATGGGAAAATTATAAATTTGGTCCTGTATCTCCAGTTGAGGATGTAAAAAGCTTAGTTGATAAAAATGGTTATTTTTTCAAAACTAGAGATGAACTAAAAAAATTTGCCAATGAAAAAGAGGTAAAAAAAGAACTAAAAGCACAAATAGAAAAAGCGTTGAATTATGGATTAAATCCAACTCATATTGATTCACATATGTATAGTGTTGGAATAAATAAGGAGTTTTTTAATTTATATAAAGAATTAGGACAATTTTATAATCTTCCAGTACTTTTAAATAATGAATTATTAGAAATGGTTGGGCTAAATGCAAAAGAAAATATTAATAAAAATGATTTCGTATTTGA
>Ga0209501_10001357_pt1 | contig 27149 bp, 15 predicted proteins | sample ArcticOcean_MG_C_4_FD_187434 | JGI IMG/M metagenome (GOLD analysis project Ga0209501, IMG submission 187434) | Marine microbial communities from western Arctic Ocean - ArcticOcean_MG_CB4_134 (SPAdes) (version 2) | ecosystem: Environmental > Aquatic > Marine > Oceanic | place: Arctic Ocean...
AAAGAGTAATATAATTTGACTCGTTAACACCCGACTCTGCTTCTAATTCTTTACCTAAAAGAGTATTCAAAACATCAGCCTCGGTAGCACGAATATCACTTTGCATCATAGTTAATTTAGCTAATGAAGAAACTAATGGAAAACCCTTAAAATTGGCATCTAACCATGGCTGAGATGCCCCATCCTTATTAACAATATTATGTTCAAAATCGCCAGTGAAGAATCGTTCTTCAACAAGATCAATATATTGAGGAAATTGACTTCCAAAAACCTGAACTACCTCTCCCCTGTAATTCATCATCATTGTTATAAATTCCTCGCCTTCTGGACTCACTTCTCCTCCAGCAAACCAAATATTATCTAGAGCATCTCCTTTATCCATAACTTGAAAATCTTTAAGATCTGGATCATCGACTCTTACCTCTTCTGTTATATGGTCTTTCAATTCTTGAATTTTGTCAAAAAATTTATTTGACTCTAACCTTATACTCTTAGAAGTTCTATCATGTCCTAACCACTTACCTTCCTTATCCTGAGCATTTGCAGTTATTTTTTGATAATAAACTTCGTTGCTGCTAAAAAGTCTTGTGTTAGAAGATTGAATTTTTTTAAACATTTGCCCAAATCCATCTAGCACTTCTTTACTTACATTTAATGCAAGCATGGTGATAAATACTAGATACATTAAGCTTATAAGCTTCTGCCTGGGTGTTTCTTTTGCTCCTGCCATTTTCTATGCTTTTTGTTTTGTTATTTTTTCATTGCAGAAAGCATTCCTCCATAAACATCGTTTAAAGATGCTAAATTTGCAGAAAGTGATTCCATTTGTTGTTTTAATTGAGCTACATCCGCTTCCATTTGATCTCGGATATCTGATCTAAATCCAGTAGATTTAACCTGAGCAGCATATAATTTATTTAATTCGTCTAATTGAGATGCTGCCTTGTCTAATTGCTCAGAATATTGAGAAGAAGAAGATACTGCGGAAGAAGCTGGTTCCAATGCTTTAGCTGATGCTTCAAGATTTTTTATACTTGAAGTAAGATTATTCATAAGACTAACATCTAGCTTGGCTTCTTTCATCAATGCGTCTATTTTAGAAGAAAGTCCTTCATCACCAGAGCCTCCTGATTTAGCAGGTTTAGCACCTTTAAGTTTTTTTACAAAATCTGCATGTTCTTCTTTAATTTCTCCGGTATTTAAAGCCGAAACTGTAAAAATTAAAGCTTCCGTTCCCAATCCTATTCCTAATACTAGTCCTCCAGTAATTGGTCCTATAGTAAGGTGAAGAATTTTAAAAAGGGCACCTAAAATTACAACTGCCCCTCCTAATCCAAAAAGCATGTGCATCGCTACTTTACTTTTTAATCTTTTATTTAAAACTTTATCATCCATTTTAATAATTATTTATTGTTAATACTTAAATATACTAATTTATCTTATTTTAACCTTCGGAGTCCCAAGATAATCTTGAACTGTTCTAAAACCTATATAACTTCTTGATGTATCTGCATATTCAAAATCTCTAGAACTAACACGTAAAAAATACGCGACATCTTTCCAAGAACCTCCTCTAACTACTTTCCTTTGTTCTTTGTTTAATGACATGTTTGGACTAAGTCCTGCAACATATTCATAAGCCCCCGAATCATAAGATGAGTTTGTCCATTCTGATACATTTCCAGCCATATTATATAAATTATAATCATTAGGTAAATACGATTTTGCCTCTACCGTATAAACCGCCTGATCAACTGCATAATCTCCCCTAAGAGGTTTAAAGTTTGCTAAAAAACATCCACGATCATTCATTAAATAAGGACCTCCCCATGGATAAGTTCCTGATGGAATACCTCCACGCGCCGCATATTCCCATTCTGCTTCGGTTGGTAATCTAAATTTACTTACTAAAGGATCACCTTTGGATTTTTGATAACTGTTTTTATAATGTGTCCTCCAATTACAAAATGCCATTGCTTGTTTCCAAGATATACCAACAACTGGATAATCTTGAAATGCAGGATGTGAAAAATAGTCATTATGCATGGGTTCATTGTATGAGTACATAAAATCTTTAATCCAAGCAGTAGTATCCGGGTATATTTGAACATTCTCTTCTTTGATGAATTCTAGATACTTTTTAGAAAGAATCCCTTCAGGGTCCAAAAATTGTTCTCCAGTTCTTTTTGACTCCCTTGCTGCTCCCTCAGCATCAAACCACTTGTATTTATATTTAATTTTCGAAACATCAATTTTCATTTCCCCATCATACCAATATTCTGGAGGCAAATAAAGCTCATCCATGACTTCTGCATATGTTTGATCAGGATAATCTCCTGTTCCCCATTCTATGTCCTCATCCCAATTAATAGGACGACCAGAATATGGATCTATTGAACCATCACTTAAAGTATCTAGACCAAAATAATTTTCTAACATATACTTTTGAAATTCATTTAATTTAGAGGTGTCTGCATCTTGAAAAGCCCACCTTCCTACTCCATCTTTATTATCAGGAGTTAATTCGTCATCAGCTGCTCTTCTAGCCATCATTGCAAGTGCAATAGAGTCTTTTACCCAATTAACAAATTGTCTATACTCACTATTGGTTATTTCAGTTTCATCCATATAAAATGAAGGAACAGTAACTGTTTTAGCTTGAGCATTTTGAAGTTGAGCAATATCTTCATCAGATTTACCCATTATGTATGCTCCACCTTCAACTAGTGTCATTCCAAAAGGTTTTTCAGGAAACCATTTTTTTTGTTTGACGCCTACCAATTCACCCCTGCCTCGTTTTCCACAACTTATAACAGTTAGGATTATTACAACAATTAAAACGATTTTTTTCATAAGCTTTTCAAGCTCTTTATTGTTTGATTTCTTTGCAAGATTATTATTTCAATACAAAGTACCAGCAAAACTGGTTAATTATTTTTTTATTTTCTTCAACCTCGCTTGGAGGCTTTCCACCATCGCTCAGGTAATTCGTCTGCACATGCAGCCTTATAATCTTGCTGTGTGCAAGGTAATAACGTTGATCTTTTTAATTTATTATCTATATAGTTTTCATTTATTAATTCTATCCACCATCTTTTACTAGTTTCACTTTTATGAAAAATTAATTCTCTGTCAGACAAAGTTACAATATACTTTACAAATCCCTCATTAATTGATACAGGGTATTCATTAAACCTACATGAGAAACCTTCAATAAAATACCAGATTATTTGAGACAAAAGTTGATGAAAAATAGGGTTGCTAGGTAATTCAAACAGTCCAAAACTACTAACTCTATCACTAATACCAGCATAACGAGCAAGAGAGCAAATACTCCTACTGTCTATACCGTTAGACTGGCCAGAAGTATTAGTTCCGGTAGCTGTCCATGTTAAAACTTTCATATCAATACCTACAATATCAGCATCCCTAAAATACGGCTCAGTCTTAGTTATATCATCAAGAACTTTTCCAAGTCGCATAGATTCAAAATATAATTTTTCCATTAAATCCAACTCTTCTTGAGCAATGAAAAAGCTTTGATAGCCTAAATTAGTAAAATTATGGAGATAATTAGGTTCTTCCATGATGATTTGACTCATATAAGACCGGCCTGAAATCAACTCTTCATCCTGTGAAAAATCAAATTGATTATCAATTGAAACAATATTTATCAATTGACCATTAGATGAACACGATTTATATATTGGATAAATAATATCATGACTTCCTCCTATCAAAATAGGAATAATATTTATTTTATGTAGTTCATTACATATTTCAGTTATTGCAAAATAAGTATCCTTAACTTTTTCACCATTAGGTAAATCTCCTAAGTCTGCTATTTTAAAATTCCATTTTCCGGGAAAAAGATTATAAAAGTAATTGCGAAATGAATTCAAATCATAGCTCAACGTTGGAAAAAAAGCATTACGATTTTCAGTTATTCCAATTATTACTATTTTAACCCCTTCAAGTGATGGGAATCCTGAACTTTCAGTATGTATATTAATTTTTTTTCCTATAACTTGATCAGGAGCAAGTGCTAATGAATTCAATGAGGTTTCTGAAACAGGGTTAAGCGACTCTAGACTCATTATGTTTTCTTCTTAATTACTTTTTTCTTTTTTCTTTTTTCTTTTTAATGCATCGATACGGTCCTTAGCCTCTTGAAGAGTTATCTTTGAAGCATCTATAGTTTTAGGTAGCTCAATTTTTAATTTACCTTTAATTATGTTTGATCTTCCCCACCTAGCCTTTTCAACTCTAATACCCTCTTCAACCCAATTATTTATAATTTTATCCTTCTCTTTTTGGATTTTTTCCTCTATTAATTTAATAATATCTGAGTCACTTAAATCATCAAAATCATAACTCCTATTAACATTAATAAATATATTGTTCCATTTTATGAATGGACCAAAGCGACCTTTTCCTTTTATGACTGGCATTCCATCATAATGATAAATTGGTGCATCAGCTTTTTTCTTTTCCTCTATAAGATCAATTGCTGTCTGAAAATCAATTTCAGATGCAACCATACCTTTAGTAAGCGAAATAAATAAATTCCCGAATTTAATATATAGACCAAAACGACCATTATTAACAGTAATTAATTCACCTTCATAATCACCAAGATCCTTTGGTAATTGGAATAGAACTAAAGCATCTTCTAAGGTGATAGTCTCTAGTTTTTGACCCGGACTAAGACTTGCATATTGTGGCTTTTCATCATCCTCCATGCCTCCAATCTGAGCTAATGGTCCAAATTTTCCAAGTCTAACTTTAACTACTCTACCATTTTGAGGATGAACACCAAGTGTTCTCTCACCTGATTCACGTTTAGCGTTTTCTTTAACATGATCAACAACATTATGAAATTCTGAATAAAAACTTTTAAGCATTTCTCTCCATTGTTGATTACCATTAGCAATTCTATCAAAACTTTGCTCAACTTCAGCTGTAAAATTATAATCCAAAATATTTTTGAAATTTTTTACTAAAAAATCATTAACAATCTTACCAATATCAGTAGGAATAAGTTTACCTTTATTAGCTCCAACTTTCTCAATAAGAGTCTTTTCACTAACATTATTATCTGAAAATGTAAGCTGAGTATGCTTCCTTTCTAAACCATCATCTATTCCTTTAGAAACATATCCTCTATTTTGAACAGTTGAAATTGTTGGGGCATAAGTCGAAGGCCTACCTATACCTAATTCTTCAAGTCTTTTTACTAATAGTGCTTCAGTAAAACGCACTGGTGGTCTAGAAAAACGTTGAACACTAATTAATTTTTTTAAATTTAGCATTTCACCTTTTAAAATTTCAGGTAAAATTCCTTGATCTTCTTCTAAATCATCATCTGTACCCTCGAGATAAACTTTCAAAAACCCCTCAAAAAGTAAAACTTCACCGTTTGAGATAAACATTTCATTATGTTTTGAAGATTTAATTTTAAACTGTGTTCGCTCTAATTTCGCATCACTCATTTGAGAAGATATTGTTCGTTTCCAAATCAATTCGTATAAACGAATTTGATCAACATCTCCTGTAATACTGGATCTACTTATATCAGTTGGACGAATTGCCTCATGAGCTTCTTGAGCACCTTTGTTTTTATTTTTAAAAGTTCTAGGCTGAACATAATTTTTACCATAACGGTTTTCAATTTCTCTAATTGATGTATTTTGAGCTTCATTCGATAAGTTTACACTGTCAGTCCGCATATAAGTTATTAGTCCAGATTCATAGAGCCTTTGAGCAACAACCATAGTTTTACTCACTGAAAAATATAATTTTCTTGATGCTTCTTGTTGAAGAGTAGAGGTTGTAAAAGGTGCTGTGGGACTTTTTTTACCAGGGGTTTTTTTAATGCTATCAATAGTATATTCAGAATTTATATTCTTTTTTAAAAAGATATCTGCGCTCTCTTTATCATTAAAACTATTTTGAAGTTGAGATTTTATTTTTTTTCCATCTTTGGTTTCAAAAATAGCTTGAGATTTGAAAGATTCTTTAGGAATAAAGTCTTGGATTTCTCTTTCCTTTTCAACTATTAGTCTTACGGCAACAGACTGAACTCTTCCAGCAGATAAACCACCTTTTACCTTACTCCATAACACTGGTGAAAGTTCATATCCTACTAAACGATCTAAAACTCTTCGAGCTTGTTGAGCATTTACTAAATTCTCATCAATCAATCTTGGATTTTCAATAGCTTTTAAAATTGCACTTTTTGTAATCTCATGAAAGACAATTCTTTTTGTATTATTTGTGTCTAAACTTAATTGTTGTGACAAGTGCCATGCTATTGCTTCACCTTCTCTATCTTCATCAGATGCCAGCCAAACTGTTGTGGCATTTTTTACAAGACTTTTTAATTCTCGTACAACTTTCTTTTTGTCTTCTGTAATTATATATTTAGGAGAAAAATCTGACTCAACATCAACACCTAACTCATTAGAAGGTAAATCAGCTATATGACCAAAACTTGATGCAACTTTAAATTCCTTACCTAAAAACTTTTCTATGGTTTTTGCTTTTGCAGGTGATTCTACAATAACTAAATTTTTGGCCATGGGGTGTTAATTTTTGAGAACAAAAGTATATAGTTTTTTTAATTAACAATTAATTATTTATTAAATACTCTACTAATACAGCAAAAAGATTTTAAACTTAAAGATGTAATAAATATTTTAAAATTTAGAAAAAATTAATTAAAATATATCATTTATTTAAGTATACCCAACCTTCGCGATCTATGTTTCCATTGCCATCTAAATCCAATCGATAGTAATAACTACCCTCCGGCATTAAAACCCCATTGTACTGTCCACTCCAGTCGTTGTTATAAGGGCTGGCAGTAAATATCTGTTTTCCAGTACGAGTAAAGATCCATATCTGACTCTTGAAGTATCTTTCAATCTCCCTGATCTTCCAAGTGTCATCCACTCCATCTCCATTGGGAGAGAAAAAATTAGTGATCTTAAAATCTAATTCTTCTGATTTAAAATCCTCTGGAAAACTCTCTTCATCAAGGGGATCTGTTCCTGCTGCAGTCTCATCAGCATTAGGGTAACCGTCTCCATCTTGGTCATTAAATTGATTATTATTTTCAGTGTCTCTTTGATTGGACACCCCATCATTATCTTCATCTAATATGTCTGATTCAAGAGCATTATAAATCCCATCTCCATCTGAATCATCATCTGTGGGGTCTCCATTTCCATTAACGTCTTCCTCTATGGTAAGTACTCCATCATTATCATCATCGGCATCTATATCGTTGGTAATCCCATCACCATCGGTATCTAAATTTTCTTCCTGTATATCAGGTATACCGTCATCATCATTATCCAAATCATCGTTATCTCCCATTCCGTCTCCATCGGTCGGTATCCAACCATTCCAATTCATTAAAAGGAAACGCATCAAAACTATCAGGATAACCATCATTGTCATCATCGGTATCAGTGTTATCGCCTATTCCATCTAAATCCCAATCAGACCATTCATTAGGGTCTAACTGGAAAAGATCCTCATAATCCCAATACCCATCATTGTCATCATCTAAATCAAAACAATTAAATACTCCATCATTATCTGTATCTATTGGAATAGATGTTGAATCTAAGGGATCTGTTCCACACTGAATTTCAATAGTATCATCAACTCCATCATTATCATCGTCGAGATCAGCATTATTTCCTGTTCCATCACCATCATTATCGATCCATTCTGTTGAATCTAATGGAAAAATATCATTTTCATCAAGAAAACCATCATTATCATCATCATCATCTATACAATCAGGAATAAAATCTAGATCATAGTCAAGTGGAAGGTTTTCTTGATCAATAGGGTCGCTTAAACAGCTAATTTCATCTTCATCTAGATAGCCGTCACCGTCATCATCAGTATCAGTATTATTTCCCTGACCATCGTCATCTGTGTCTAGCCATTCTGAAGAATCTAATGGAAAATCATCATTTTCGTCAAGAAAACCATCATTATCTATATCTTCAATAATATCAAGAACTTCTACAGTGAGAGTTTTAGTAAAAGTACAAGGGTTAATATAACATGTAGTTTGATCATTAGTTTGTACTCTTATTGAATAGGTTGTCTTTGCTTCATAATCTATAGAAGTATTTGTTAAAAGATTAGCGCCACTGATAGTGAAGCTAGCATTATCATCACTTCCATTTCCAGTTACTAAAGAATAAGAATGGGAGTCCCCTGAATCAGAATCTATAGTTGAAAAAGAGCCAACAATTGTTCCCAATGAAACGTTCTCATACACCGAGTTTGGAGACAATAAAATATCAGTAGGTGTTGAGTTAGCAGGATTTAAATTAACTGTATTATTTGACTGCGAAGTTGAAGCTGCATTATCTGCAGCATCGTAAATTGCAGAAGAAGATGAGGGAACCACCGTGATTGTTTCACTTCCATTGGGAGTTCCACTTAATGATAGGCCCAGAGTGTAAACGTTTCCATTTATTGAGATACTAGATGGGGTAGCAGAGGATAAGGTGGCATTACCTCCTAATAATGACAAGGTAAAGTCTGAAGCTTCAACTAGCCCAGAACCACCAGTTGCATTATAAATAGATTCTGAAAAAGTAACTGATATATTAGAATTATTTGATGTGACGGTAGTTGAATTAATCACTGGATCAAAAAAATCATTAAGATTTACTGTGTTGTTTGATTGTAAAACAATAGCTGGATCACTTTGAGCGCCATAAATAGAATTTAATACAGGACTAACAGTAAGTTCTTCATCTCCATTGGCTGTCCCATTTAGAGAAAAGTATAATGTATATGCTTCTCCATTTCCTACTTTTGTAATACTTGACGGAGTTTCAGAAGATAATGTTGCATTACCCCCACTTAATGTTAAACTAAAATCTGAAGCCTCAAGAGCTGCATCAGCAGAAATTGCACCATAAACTTCTTCTGAAAAAGTAACTGTTATGCTAGTATTACTAGCAGTTATAGTAGTTCCTGTAATTATTGGACCAAATTTAACTCGGTTCATATTTTGATGCCATTTTGTGACATAATTGTAGTTTTGAGTTACCTCTGAAGAGGTTAAAACTTTATTATACATTCTAACGACCGGTATGTAACCTTCAAAAGCTTGATTAGCATCCAAACTACCCCCTGGAGAATCCATTTCTTGACCTATATTATAATATCCATTTGTACTTATTAAAGATCCAGCCTCTCGAGTATTTTGATAAACATTGACTCCATCAATATATATTATTTGTTCTCCAGAAGTCCTGTTGGAAGTTCTAACTAGGTGATGCCAGTTTCCATCTGCAAAACCAACACCTGTATAATAGTCAGCTCCAGGCATACCCAGGAGTATACTGTTAGTACTTTGATAAAACATCATCAAGCCATGATTGTCATTTCCACTATAACTATAAGATTTCCAAGCACTATTTGTTGTTCTAGAAGTCTTAATGAAAAATTCATCAGTAAAAGTAGTGGTTGGGTGAGGAAAAGATGATTTCATGAAATAATCTGCTGTCTGTCCATTTTTAAAAACCACTCCTTTATTTATATCATACTCAGGGTCTCCAAAAGTTGAGAAATGATTATTATTTCCACTTAAATCATTCCAGGTCGTTGATAATGTAGTGCCAGTTGAGGTCCATGAAAAAGAAGTGGAGTCTTTAGAATCTAAATTAAGTATAAGTCCACTGGTAAGGTAATCAGGGGGCAAAGCACTATTACCAGAAGCGTCATAGATTGATGTAGAGGAAGAGGGCCAAACTGTAATTATTTCAAAACCATTGGGAGTTCCCGAGAGAGGAAGTCCTAAAGTATAAACATTTCCACTAACAGATATACTAGTTGGGGTAGCACTTGTAAGTGTTGCGTTTCCTCCGCCGAGTGATAAAACAAAATCTGAGGTCTCCAAATTACCAGATCCTCCATTTGAATTATACACTGTCTCTGAAAAAGTAACAATAACACTACTACTGTCATCCGAAAGAATAGTTGAAGTTATATAAGGGGACTGAGAAAAAAGAAGTTTAGAAAAAAATAATAGAAAGAATAAATTATTCTTTAAAAAAAATTTTTTTATATGCATCAAACCTTTTAATCTCTTTTTATAAAGATAAAGCCTTTTTCTATTCTTGCTTCACTTAGGTATAATTGATAAAAGTATGTTCCATCGGGAAGCTTCTCCCCATTGTAGGTTCCACCCCAATCATTTTGGTAATTAGTCGTCTCATAAAGCCTAATTCCAAGCCTATTATATACCTCCAATTTATGTCCTGGATAATTTTGTAATCCTAATATCTCCCAAAAATCATTTACTCCATCTCCATTGGGAGAAAAAGCATTTGGAATAAATAACTCATTATAAAATAAAAGTGTAGCATTAGAAATTCTTTCCTGTGCACAAGCATACGCCAAAGGACTCAGTATTACTCTAAACAAACTGCCGTTATCGGGATAGTCTGCATTGTTAAGGGTTAATTCACTAGTATTTACTCCTGAGAATTTTGATGAATCATATAAATCGCCATAAAAGAGCCCTCCGTCTAGACTTCTTTGCCACTGAAAAGAAACATTAGTCGAGCTAAGAGTGCTTATTGTAAATAATACCGATTCATTTATTTGATAATTAATTTGAACTGGAAGATCGACTATGGGTGCAAAATCAGAACCAAATTCTAAAAAGTCAAAATCACCATTTTCATTTTCATCCAAAGGAGTTTGATATGCAATCACTCCTTGAACCAGCCCTTGTGAATTCACAACAACTGGATAGGATCCAACTATTCCATCATTATCTGCGTCTTCAAACCCAGCTTCAATAACATCTGCACAGCCATCGTTGTCACTATCTAAATCAAGAAGATTGGAATACCCATCAACATCATTATCCATAAAGGTCTCTACAGTATCTAAAATTCCATCATTATCATCATCTAAATCAATCTTATTATCAACATAGTCTCGATCGGTATCAATACATATCGTTTCATCAAACGGCAGTTGATCGACTTCATCGTTACACCCATCATTATCATCATCAGGATCTATACAATCTGGAATGAAATCACCATCATAATCCAAAGGAACATTCCCTGGGTTAAGAGAATCAGTTCCACAAATAATCTCGTCTTCATCTAAATAACCGTCATTGTCATCATCAGTATCCGTATTATTACCTATTGCGTCTCCATCAGTATCCAACCACTCTGTTGGGTCAAGGGGGAAAGCATCATTAATATCTAAATACGAATCATTATCATCATCCGTATCTATACAATCAATTGTTCCATCACCGTCAGTATCTATAGGAATTGATAAAGGATCTAGAGGATCCGAATCACATTGAATCTCAATAATATCATTAAATCCATCATTGTCATCATCAGGATCAGCATTGTTACCTATCCCATCTAAGTCAGTATCAATCCACTCTGTGGAGTCTAAAGGAAAAGCATCATCACTATCTAAATACGTATCGTTATCATCATCATCATCACACACATCCCCTATTTCATCAGAATCCGTATCTAATTGATCTGAATTGGCTGTGGAAGGACAGTTATCTAGAGGGTCAGCTATCCCGTCTAAATCAGTGTCTAGCCATTGTGATGAATCTAAAGGGAAAGCGTCATTTTCATCATTATAGCCATCATTATCGTCGTCGTCGTCACAGGCGTTACCTAATCCGTCTCCATCTGTATCTAATTGATCTGTATTGGACTTAGTGGGGCAATTATCCAAGATATTATTGATTCCATCATTATCTAAATCTAAATCTTCTAATCTTAGAACTAAAGTATCTGAACCTACATATGAATTTCCTGAGGTAGATGTTCCCGAAACGGTAACAGTATAAACTCCTGGATTTAATGATGAGGTATTAAATAAATAAGTCCAAGTGCTTACCCCTGACTGAGGAGTCATTGGGACCTCATTAACTCCTGATCCTGAGATTGAAATAGAAGGAAAATTCACCATGTTTCTAGAAAATACAGCCGTTATTGTTACTTCAACTGAATTGTTTATAATTCCATCATCATCATTACTTGATAAAATAACAGTGGGAGCTAAACATACTCCCCATTGAGGTTTGTTAATTGAAATTAGAGGGGAGTTACCTGAAAAATTATTTGGTTCAGTTAAAATATTTGTGACACACCATAAAGACAGGTATTGATTAAACGCTGAAGCTGAATAAAACATGTAACTCATATCACCTACGCTTGATGTATCCCAAAGCCCTATGTCTTGATTAAACGCTGAAGCTACATAAAACATGTAACTCATATAAGTGACATTTGAGGTATTCCAACTTCCTATGTCTTGATTGAATGATGATGCAACTCCAAACATGAAACGCATATCAGTGACATTTGAGGTATTCCAACTTCCTATGTCTTGATTAAATGAGGGAGCATAGTGAAACATAGCATACATATTTGTAACACTAGAAGTATCCCAATTTCCAATATCTTGATCAAACACACTAACACCCCAAAACATTCCATACATAGAAGTAACATTTGAAGTATCCCAACTTCCTATATCTTGATTAAATATTAATGCGTATCGAAACATTTGAAGCATATCAGTAACCTTTGAAGTATTCCAATTTCCTATATCTTGATTAAATGCAGTTGCATTCTGAAACATGTAACTCATATCAGTCACATTAGAGGTATCCCAACTTCCTATATCTTGGTTAAACGAGGTAGCTTCCTCAAACATAGCAAGCATATCAGTGACATTTGAAGTGTCCCAACTTCCTATATCTTGATTAAATGAGGAAGCGTAAAACATAGCAAGCATATCAGTGACATTTGAGGTATCCCAATTCCCTATGTCTTGATTAAAATTATTTGCTCCGGCAAACATAGCATACATATCAGTAACACTTGAAGTATCCCAACTTCCTATATCTTGATTAAATGGGGATACGTAACCAAACATGAAACGCATAGAAGTCACATTAGAAGTATCCCAACTTCCTATATCTTGATTAAATGAGGAAGCCGAATAAAACATCTGTTGCATAGAAGTAACATTTGAAGTATCCCAACTTCCTATATCTTGATTAAATGCAGTTGCATACTGAAACATGAAACGCATATCAGTCACATTAGAGGTATCCCAAAAACTAATATCAGAGTTAAATGAAGTCTTGTTTATAAAAAGTTGCTCCATACTCGTTACCAGTGTAGTGCATAAATTATAGTTAACTGCTGAAATTTGACCTGCTATCGTTGAATTGTCAACTACTGTATAGGTTACTCCGTTTATTACCTCTGTATCACCAACTGTTGCACTTGGACATCTACAAGTGCCATCACTTCCTATAGTAATAGATTGACCAACTATAATTACTGGAAATAAAATTAATATAAATAATATGTTTTTCAAAACTACTATTTGGAAAGTAAAATTTTAAACCTACTAAGTTCTTATAAAGATATGTCCTTTACTTTTATAACAAAACCACCTTAGTAAGTTTCTTCAAAGAACACGAAGTTAAGGGTTTTTTAAATAATTATTATATTTAAGTACACAATGAAAAAGCTGATACTTGTTTTACCATTTGTTCCTTTAGTTTCTTTTGGGCATAGCAAATAGGTGCTGAAATTGGTACCACAAATATTGTATTAGATTACTATAGAGAACCTATATTTGTATCTAACCAGGCCAATCTTTCAGTTATCCAATCTTTAATATAACTTATTTCTTGCTCATAATTACTTCCAATATAATTATTTGGCCAAACATAAGTTTCAAGAACTGGCCATCGATCAAAATTTCTCTGCATACTCCCAGATATTTTAAGTATTTGATTGTAATTATCAACTTTTTGAATAATTGAATTATTTGAAAAAGCATCGCTTCTTAGTTCATTCCAGCGAATTTTGAGTTTAGAAACATAATTGGGGTCTTGAAGTAATCTTTCCCACCAAAATGGTACTGGCCACATTCCTCCAGGACATCTATCATTTAACTTATAAGCCCATACATTTGTTTCTCCTCCGGAACAATAATCAGCATTTCCAAAAGCTAAATTAAAATCCCAAATAGGGCCCATAGATAGTTTTTGATTTTTATCCTTTACTATAAATGTGCTTATTCTAAAACCATCAACATTATTTGCTAATTCATTCAGAAGAAAAAAATCAATAAAATCATCTGTATTAATATAAGCATCATATCCTTCATCTATTTCACTGAAATTTGAGCCAGCTAGAGCATTTTCAAAGTTTTTAATATAGCTAGAAATATAATTCTTTTGCTCTAGCGTTATATCCTCTTTATCAGGAGTGTCATATAAAAACCTAACACTGTTTGATTCAGAGCTGTCATAAGGGCTGTGCTCTGAAGCAAATGAGTTTATTGAGGTGTATTGATCATCAGCTTTATCAATTTTTATAATATATCCCCCTGTTAAATCATCACCACTAATTTCTGATGATTTAAGCTTATTAATATCAATTCTGTTTTTGTCTCTTTTTAGTTTCTCCATTAAAACATATACCCCATCAATTGTGTCATTAAGAGTTAATTCAACAAAATTTACTCTACTGGCATAACGACCTATTTCTCTTGATATATCATATATCAGTACATTTCTAATTAAACTTTTATCGCTATATGGGGCATGTAAAATCCAGTCTTCCTCCTCAGGCATTTCTAATAGTGATACATCCAAATCTTCATTCTGAGCGTCTCGAGTTTCAAATCCATATTGTTTTTTTGGGAACATTTGAGATGATTTCCCTCTAATTTCAACACCTATTTTTCCACTATGAAGTTCTTCATCCTTAAATGAAATTGTCATTTGAGCATCAACTTTAGGTTCATCTAATATTTGATTTCCAAATGTTGAAATATTAATTTGAGGAAGAGGATCTACTAGAGCAACGTTAGAAAGTTCGGTGTTATTTTGAAGGTCATCTTTTTTACATGAAATAAAGGTTAAGAAAACCATGCCAATAAAAAATAATTTCAAGAAACCCTGATAAGAAGTTCTTTTCATTTAATCATAGTTTATTTAAACAAATATACTTGTTTATGATTAAAATAGGGTTTTTCGAGACACTCTAATTAACTTTAGGGATTTTATATTTCTTTTAAACCACAGGCATATCTTCTTCAGTAAGTTAAGGCAAAGTTTTACTAAATTTAATACACTATGAAAAAGCTACTTTTTCTTTCCTTTCTTTACTGTTTGTTCATTAAAAAGTACACCTTATATACACCTTGATAGGCTTTAATTTTTGATTAAGCATTGTAAACATTGACCTTAGTGATTTTCAACCATATTCTTGTCGAGCATGTACAATTATAACACTTTAGTTGATTTAATTTACTATATTAGTGTCCCATAGAGGGGTTTAAATTAGAGAAAATTGGAGCTAAAAATTAGAGAAAGAGCTAAACTAATAGCTATAAATTGGGAGAGAGAAATTATTAATGAAGAGCATAGTTTAGTAGACAAAGAAAAAAGAAAGCAACCTGTAATGTGGTATATAAATAGATTCATAGACAATAGGCATAAGAGTGGCAAGGACGCTAAGACATATGAAACTATGAGAGTTCACTTTACTGATTTGTTCAATAAGAATATCTCCTTTAGTGGTTTAGATGTAGAGGCTTGTAGGAAATTGTATCATTATCTACAAAGCAAAGTCTTTCTTCAGCATCTTACAATAGATACTATAGAAATTTAGGACATATTTTAAAACAGACAGAAGCTGATGGTTACATTCCTTTTAATCCTGCAAATAAAATGCACATTTAATGTGACTTTGGCTTCATGTTTTTAATAAAGTATTACCATGAATTTACACTATGTTGATTGGATTATTATTATCGTATACGGTCTAATAACCATTGGAATAGGTTTATGGTTTAGTAAAAAAGCCGGTAAGGGATTAGAAGAGTATTTTGTTGCTGGAAGAACATTGCCTTGGTGGATAGCTGGTACTTCCATTGCCGCAACTTATTTTGCAACTGATGCTCCACTGGCAGCGGCTTCACTGGTAAGACAATATGGAATCTTTGGAAATTGGTTATGGTGGTATGAAGCATCGGGAGTAATGATGATTGTTTTCTTTTATGCCAAATTATGGAGAAGAGCTAATGTCATTACTGACGCCGAATTTATAGAACTGCGATATTCTGGAAGAGCAGCGTCAATTCTTAGAGCCTTTACAGCTCTATATCACGGACTTTTGAAAAATCTTATTGTAATGGGATTTGTATTATTAGCCATGATGAAATTTTCTCAGGTAATTCTAGGATTCAACCCTCTTTATACCTTAACCATTTGTGTTACTGTTGCTATGGTATACACTATGACCTCAGGTCTTAGGGGTGTAGTTTATACTGACCTAATGCAATTTATTACAGGAACTTTAGGAACCATTGCTTTTGCTGCTTTGGTTTTAATTGAGGTTGGGGGACCATTTCAATTAGTTGAGAAAATTAGCAGTATGGAAGGCATTAATCCAGGGACATTGGATTTGATTCCCCAGTCTGATCATATGAGTTCTTTACAATTTATCTCTTACGTTGTATTAATACTAATTTTGTGGAGTAGAAGTGCGCAAGGAGATGGATACCTTGTGCAACGATTGTTTGCTGCTAAAAATGAAAAGCATTCAGTTCTTGCAGCGTTATGGTTTAATTTCACTGCCAATGTTATGATGACTTGGCCTTGGATAATAGTGGGCTTGGGTTCATTAATTATATTTCCTTTGGCAACAGCTTCTCCCGAGTTGCTGGCTGATCCGGAATTAGCCTACCCAATGATGATCGTAGAAATTGTTCCCATTGGATTAAAAGGGCTTATTATTGCATCTTTTCTTTCAGCTTTTATGAGCACTATGGATACACATCTGTGTTGGGGTGCTTCCTATATGGTTAATGATATTTATAAACGATTTATCAAAAAAAATGCAAGCGATTTTCATTATGTAAAAGCTTCAAGATGGTCTATTTTTATTTTAGCTATTTTTGCCGCGATTTCGGCTTGGCAAATGGAATCTATTGAAAGAGGGTGGCTCTTTATTATACAATTAACTGCAGGTATTGCCATTGTAATGCTATTGAGGTGGTATTGGTGGAGAGTTAATCCCTGGGCCGAAATCAGTGCCATGATTGGATCATTTCTACTCGCTAATGGCTTATTTATAGCAAAATGCCTATATAAAATAGGTCTCATTTCTTCCGAATTATTTAAACAAATAGATGTGCTCTTTGCTAGTGAGTATGACATGCTAAGAGCAACATTCATACTAGTGGCCTGTACTGTGATTTGGGTTACAGTGGCTTTATGCACTGCGCCTGATGATAAAGAGCATTTGCGAAATTTTTATCGCAAAGTAAAACCTGGCGGTTGGTGGGGTGAAATTGCTAAAAGTTGCCCTGAAGTAAAACCTACTGGAAGCTTTTCTAATAGTTGGATAGGATGGTTTGTTGGAATTATCTTTATTTATTCCAGCATATTAGGAATTGGTTATTTAGTAATTGACCAAAGTATGCTTGGTTTAGGGCTTCTATTAATCTCATTAATTGGTGCCATATTAACAATTTCACTTGCTAAAAAAAGTTTTGGAGAATAATAAATTAAATAATCTATGAAAATAAAAATTGCCATAATAGGAGCTGGTAGCGAAGAATTTGGTCCTGCTTCTGTTCATGATATTTTTTTAAGTGACTTGCTTTGTAAACAAGAATTAGAAGTTGTTTTAATGGACATTAATGAAAAAAACCTGCCGGCAATTCAGAAATATGCCGAAAAAGTAGCTATAAAATTAAACCGAAAGGCTAAGATTATAAGTACCTCCAGCTTGGATGAAGCTCTGGTAGATACTAATTATGTTATCACTGCAATCGAGCTTAACAGATACCATTATTGGGCTCAAGATTTCCATGTCCCCAGAAAGTACGGTTTTAACCAAGTTTATGGAGAAAATGGCGGTGTTGGTGGTATATTTCATGCTTTAAGAAATATTAAAGCCACTCTGGAGATTGCAAGGAAAATGGAACAGATTTGTCCGGATGCCTGGTTTTTAAATTATACGAACCCACTTACCAAAGTATGTGAAGCTATTAATCGACTTTCTTCCATCAAGTTTGTTGGTTTATGCCATGGTATTTTGGCAGGTAAACATCAATTAGGACAATTTCTAGAAATGGATGAAGAAGATCTGGATGTTGTTGCTTCTGGGCTTAATCATATTAGTTGGTTTCAATCCATAAAAGATAAAAATACAGGAGAAGATCTTTATCCTAAATTAAAGTCTAAAGAAAAAGAAGCTCATTGGCTGGCAGAATGGGATGAAATTGCTCTGAGTAGAATGCTGATGAGAACTTATGGACTGTATCCATCACCAGGAGCAAATCATATTGTAGAATACATCCGATGGGCAGGAGACTTTCTTGCTAGCGATAAAGTACAATTCTTTTACGATCCAAATGAAGGACACCCTTGGGAAACTGGGAAAACTCCAACCTGGATATACAGCCTTCAAGGAAACCCAACGCAAACACCATTATATCCTAAAGAAGATGTTAATCTGGTTTTTGAATTGGGAAAAGGCGATAATCGCGAAATTAAGTTTTCAGGAGAGTACGCTATTCCTATTATAGAGGGGCTTTCTTGTGGTGCTGATAATGCAATTGATGCCGTAAATGTTCCGAATAACAATTTTATGCCGGGAATACCAAATGGAGCTATCATTGAGCTTCCAGCAATAGCTAACAAAGATGGTCTGCAACCAAAACAAGACATGAAAAGGCTTCCTGAAGCTGTACTTGCTATTTTAAGAACTCAAGTAAGCATCAATCAGCTTCTTATTGAGGCCTTTGATGAGCAATCTAAAAATAAATTGCTTCAGGCTATACTATTAGAACCAACTGTTAATTCATATAATAATGCCGTAAGCTGTATGAATGAAATGTTGGCTTTGCAAAAGGATCTATTACCAGAATTTAAATAAGTAAATTAACAAAAATAACCTCCAATTAATGCATTACAAGATTTCAACATAAACACGTAAGCAGAAGTTGGATTAAACATATTAAATCATGAAAAATTTAAAAACTATGCAAAAATTATTTAGCGCTTTACTAATGTCAATTTTATTATTTCAATGCAATACTGCCAACAAAGAAATAAAAGTTGAAAGCAATCAAGAACTCAGTTCACCTAAAGGAAAGACATTGTTGGTGGTTTTAGCTCATCCTGATGATGAATTAACAGTGGCATCAATATTGGCAAAATACGTGGCTGAAGGAGCAAAGGTACACTTAGTTATAGCAACAGATGGAAGATACGGGACAAATGATGGAGAATATGAAGCAGGAGATGAATTGGCGGCCATGCGTAAAAAGGAAATGCAATGTTCTGCAGATATTTTAGGAGTAGAACTTACTCATTTAAACTATCAAGATCAATTAAGATCGGCTGAAGGTTATGACGGACATATCCCTCACGTGAGGGCGTTAATAAAAGAAGTACATGAATTGTTTGGAAAAATTCAACCAGATGCTATTATAACTTTTGGCCCTGAAGGTTGGTCAAACCATATGGATCATCGTTTAGTTGGTGCGACTGTTACTCAAGTCTTTGTAAGTAAAATCTGGGATAAATCACCTAGTTTATATTATGTAGGGAGGCCATCAGATCTTTTAGATGACCCTGAAACAAAAATAATTAGAGGTCAAGACAAAAGCTATTTAACAACAAGAGTTACTTATACAGATGATCAAAAAGATCAAGCTCTTAGAGCATTATCATGCCACATAACTCAAATGGGTGAAGGTGCTTTAGAAAGAATGAGAAAGCGAAATGATAATCGAGAAAAAGTTGTGTTTTTAAGAAAATTTGTCGCTCCAACAGAAACCGAAGACTCTGTGTTTTAAATCCACAATATTTAATTTAAACTATGAAGATGCTCATCTTTCACCGTCTGCTTATAATTTTATTTATTGGGTTATGTATTTTTCAAATGGGGTGTGACAATTCAGGCACAAAAGATACAGAAGAACACTCAATATTATTTACAAATGTTACCGCTATTGATGCAAAATTTGGTGAAAGAAACAATATAAATATTCTAGTAACCAATAACAAAATTGCTAAAGTAAGTATGGAACAAATAAACAGTCCTTCAAATTGTATTACAATTGATGGTACTGGAAAGTATTTAATTCCTGGATTGTGGGATGCGCACGTTCATCTCACCTTTACACCTGGTTTAGAAGAATCTATGTTTCCTTTGTTTATAGCAAATGGTATTACTAGTATTAGAGATACAGGAGGGCTTATAGATCTTGTCTTACCTTGGAAAGATAAAGCAAAACAAGAGCCTAATAGCTCCCCAAATGTTTTTATTGCTGGCCCTCTTCTTGATGGCCTTCCTAATGTATATGATGGCAGTCCCGGAAGACAGGAAATTTCGATAGGTCTTGAATCACCTAAAGAAGCAGAAGAAACTGTAGTTATGCTTAAAAATAAAGGTGTTGATTTAATTAAATCTTATGAAATGTTGACCCCTGAAGAATTCATTGCAATTTTAAATAGGTCTAAAGAGCAAGGATTATTTGTTACGGGTCATGTTCCTTTAAGTATGGATGTTATTGAAGCCAGTGATGCCGGATTGAGAAGTATGGAACATCTTCGCAACCTTGAGATGGCTTGTTCAAGAGATTTTGATTCTTTACTAATTGAACGCAGGAAAATGCTTCTTGCTGGAAAAGATTCATTAGGAGGAAAATTAAGATCTTATATTCACAGGTCACAACGTCTACATGCAATTAACAGCTTTGATGAGGAGCGCACAAACAAGGTTTTAGCTCGACTTGCCGAAAATGATACATGGCAAATACCCACTACAGCGTTACTTACAGGAGGAATTAATCGTTTATATGAAGATGATACTTGGCAAAAGACGTTTCAGTATTTACCAAAAAAAGTTAAATCGATCTGGATTAACAAAGCGAATAACTCAAAACAAAAAGAAAGTAGTGAATTAAGCATTGTTCATGGTGAATGGGGCTTACAAATGATTGCAAAACTTAAAAGTGCTAATGTTAAAATACTTGCTGGAACAGATACTCCTATATCATATCTAACCCCTGGATTTAGCCTTCATAAAGAGCTGGAGATGTTAGTTAAAGGAGGACTAAAACCTATAGAAGCAATAGAATCTGCCACAATTCTTCCAGCCAAATATTTTGGTTTAGAAGAGATCATGGGGACTATTGAACCATCTAAATTGGCAGATTTAGTTTTGTTGGATGCTAATCCTTTAAGCAATATTAAAAATACTACTAAAATAAGTGCCGTGGTTCGTAACGGAACTTATTATAACAGAGAAGCATTGAATAATTTATTACAATTAAGTAGCGAAAAAGATTAATAATTTTATCTACAAATATTAACCTTTGTTTTATATTAGTTTTATAAAAATAATTTATGCATTTAAAGTATTTCTTTTTGAGGTTTATACTATTTGCTTTTAAGGTACAACTGTTAAAAAACAGTATAGTCATTTTGTTATTGTTTAGCTTGGTTCTTTCGTGCAAAAAAGAAACTTCCCAAAACAAAAGCATCGTTTTTGAATCACTTAATCCTATAAGGGCAGGTATTGACTTTAGGAATGACCTTACTTACACAGAGGACTTTAATGTATATCTCTATAAAAGTTTTTATAATGGATCAGGCGTTGGACTTGGCGACTTTAATAACGATGGTCTTTTAGACATATTCTTTTCCGGAAATCAAGTTGATAACAAATGTTATTTAAACAAAGAGGACTTCAAATTTAAAGATATCACGGATATATCAGGGTTAGCCAGCCCTAATGTATGGTCTACAGGGGTTAGCCTAGTTGACATCAATGGTGACGGTTGGCTGGATATTTATGTTTGCAAAGCAGGTAAACCTGGAGGCGAAAATAGGCATAATGAACTTTTTATCAATCAAGGACCAAGAGAAATTGACGGGATTCCAACATTTATTGAATCTGCCGAAGAATATGGCATTGATGATATTGGATTATCAATGCATGCTTCGTTTTTTGACATGGATAAAGACGGTGATCTCGATATGTATTTGTTAAATAACTCAATTTACCCAAGCGAAATAGTATTGGACTCGCGCTCCGGTTTGAGAGACAAAAGAGATATAGACGGTGGAAATAAGCTATACCGTAATGATGGTGATATTTTTATCGATATTAGTGAACAAGCCGGGATTTATGGCAGTGCAATAGGTTATGGCCTAGGGGTATCTATTGGGGATATAAACAGAGATAGTTGGCCAGACATCTATATATCTAATGATTTTTTTGAAAAAGATTATTTATATCTCAATAATCGGGACGGAACTTTTAAAGAAGTTTTGGAAGAAGTGATGCCGGAAATAAGCCAAGGCGCCATGGGAGTTGACATGGCAGACATGAACAATGATGGGTATCCAGAAATTTTTGTAACCGAAATGATGCCAAAAAATGATGCTCGCATTAAAACAAAAGTGTTATTTGACAGCTGGGACAAATATAAACTCAAAGAAAACAGAGGGTATCATCGCCAATTTCCAAGGAATACTTTTCAGCTTAACAACGGAAAAACAAGAAATGGAACTAATGTGTCTTTTAGTGAAGTTTCAAGAATATCTGGAGTTGATGCCACAGATTGGAGTTGGGGAGTGCTTATGGCAGATTTCAACAATAATGGAAATAAAGAAATTTTTGTAACCAATGGTATCTATAAAGATTTAACAGATCAGGATTATTTGAATTTTTATTCAAATAGCGAAGAGATCAGAAAGTCCTTTAGAGAGAAAGGTACGGTTATTAAAGATTTGATAGACTTAATGCCATCTGTTCCACTAGTGAATCCAATGTATAGTCATTCAGAAAATTTACAGTATCAAGATGTCAGTAAGAAATGGGGTATTGACCAAACAGGATTTTCTACAGGATCTGCATATGGTGATTTAGACAATGATGGTGATTTGGATCTCATTGTGAATAATATAAACATGCCCCCTTTTCTCTATAAAAATAATTCTTCGAACAACGTAAAAAACCATTATATCAATTTATCTCTTATTTCAGACACAAAAAATAGATATTGCATAGGAAGCCAAGTAACGTTGTGGGCTGGAAAACAGCAATACTTTCAGGAATTATTTCCAATGCGAGGTTCAATGTCGTCGGTAGATAATAGGCTACATTTTGGTTTGAACGAGATTAATCATATCGATTCATTAGAAATTATTTGGCCAAATAGCGATCGACTTAAATTATTCAATATAAAAGCAGATCAATTTCTTTTGATAAATAAATCAAAATACGAATCAACAATTGTCAAAAATAAAAATATCCCTACAGAAATAAGCCTTTCTATCTTAACAGATATAACTGCTCAATTTAAAGCCAAACATCTTCATATAGAAAATGATTTTGTCGATTTTGATAGAGACAAGCTATTATATCATATGATATCTAATGAAGGACCAAAATTAGCTTTAGGTGACGTTAATAAAGATGGAATTGAAGATTTTTATATTGGTGGTGCCAAAGGCCATTCTGGCAAGTTATTTTTGGGAGATCTATATGGACAGTTTAGTCCTCTAAATACTACAGTTTTTGAAACTGATAAAGAAGCCGAAGATATAGATGCAGTTTATGAAGATATTGATAATGATGGAGATTTAGATTTATTAGTTGCTAGTGGAGGTTATGAATTTTCTGACGCTTCTTTGAATTTAGCCAATAGAATTTATGTAAATGATGGGTATGGTAATTTTGCCAAATCTTCAGAGGTTTTCCCAGGAAAACTCGGAAGCACATCCTGTATTGCTTTGAATGATTTTGATAATGACGGGGATAAAGATATCTTTATTGGGGGAAGAGTTGTGCCGTTAAGCTATGGTATTCCTGCTAGTAGTTACTTGCTTAAAAATAATGGTAAAGGAGGTTTTGAAGACGTTACAAACCTAATAGCTCCCAAGCTACAAAACTTAGGAATGGTCACAGATGCTGCATGGATAGACTTTGACAATGATGGGGATAAGGATTTATTTATTTGTGGTGAATGGATGCCAATAACGGTATTTAGAAATGATGGAGAATCTTTCAGTGAAGTTACTGAAGAATTAGGATTAATGAATACTAACGGATTTTGGAATTCCATTGAAATGGCTGATTTAGACAATGACGGTGACATGGATATTGTAGCCGGTAATATTGGGTTGAACACTAAACTTAAAGCTTCAAAAGAAAAACCTGTATCAATGTATATTAATGATTTCGACGGAAATGGAAAAATAGATCATATTATTACTACCTTCGAAGAAGACAAGGCATACCCCTTAGCTACAAAAGATGAGATAACTCGTCAAATGCCTTATTTACTTAAAAAGTATTTAAAACACCATGATTTTAAAGAAAAGACGGTTGAGGACATATTTACTCCGGACCAATTGGCGAATTCACTAAAATTGAATGTTTTTGAAACGGCATCAAAGTTTTTCATAAATGAAAACGATTATTTTACACCTAAAGACCTGCCTTTGAAAGCGCAATTATCTCCAATCTATGGCATCCTTATCAAAGACATTGATAATGATGGATTTAAAGATATTATTGTAGGTGGAAATCAATTCAAAGCGAAGCCGAAAATTGGTATATACGCAGGATCATACGGTACAGTATTAAGATCTTTGAAAGGGAATGAGTTTGAAGACGTCAACGCAGATGAATCGGGTCTTTTTGTTCAAGGAGAAATTAGAGATATCAAAGCAATGACTGTTGGTAATCAGGAAATTATTTTAGTTGCTAGAAACAATGACTCCCTGAAATTTTATAAAATTAACAACTGAAAATGCAAAACGATATAACATGAAATTAATAATTTTAATAAAATATTATTTTTTACAAATGCACCGTCTTAAAGAACCTGTTATTGGCTTGATAATGGTGCTGACTATTTTCTCCTGCATTAACATTAATACATACGAGCTACGATTGAAAGACCCGGAATTATTTCTTTCGTCTGAACGCAATTTTAATAATTTTTTAGACACTTCAGAAGAGGCGGTAATAAGTCGCCTCTATGGAGGAATTCATTATATAATGGCCATAAATAATGGAGTAACTCAAGGCGAACAGGTTGGGAAACATGTTATGAATAAAATTCAAACACGAATTACTAATTAATTGCATAAAAACAAAAGTATGTTTAAGAAGAACCTACATGAAAAGGGCATAAAACTTTTAGCTTTCTTTATAATTATTTTTCTCTCTTTATCGTGTAATAATTCAGATAAGTCAATAACAAACACCTTGTTTGAGTCCTTAAGTGCTGACCAAACCAATATATATTTTGAAAATACACTCAATTACACCAATGAATTTAACATTTATAAATATCGTAATTACTATAACGGGGGAGGTGTTGGATTGGGAGATGTAAATAATGATGGTTTAATGGATATTTATTTTACCGCCAATTTATTGTCAAATAAATTATACCTGAATAAAGGAAATTTTACCTTTGAAGATGTTACAGACTTTGCCAAAGTTGGTGGTCAAAGAGCTTGGTCAACAGGTGTTTCAATGGTAGATATTAATGCCGATGGATGGTTAGATATATATGTTTGTAATTCTGGAGATGTCAAAGGCGATAAAAAACAAAACGAATTTTTTATCAACAATCAAGATGGTACATTTAACGAAAAAGCTGAGGAAATGGGCTTGGCAGATCCAGGGTTTTCAACTCACGCTGCTTTCTTTGACTATGACAAAGATGGTGATTTGGATGTTTACTTATTAAACAATTCTTTTCGTTCTATAGGGAGCTTTAATTTACGAAAAAATGAACGCCCAATAAGAGATGAACTTGGTGGCGATAAATTATTAAGAAATGATGACAACTCTTTTACCGATGTTAGCGAAGAAGCCGGAATTTATGGAAGTGTTATTGGCTTTGGATTAGGAGTTTCTACTAGTGATTTAGACAAAGATGGTTGGTTAGATTTATATATATCTAATGATTTTTTTGAAAAGGACTATCTCTACATGAATAATGGAGATGGCACTTTTAGAGAAGAGTTAGAAAAACAAATGCGCTCCATAAGTGCTGCCTCAATGGGATCTGATGTTGCGGACATCACAGGAGATGGTTATCCCGAAATATTTGTAACAGAAATGTTGCCTGAAGGAGACAAAAGATTAAAAACAACTATGACTTTTGAAGATTGGGACAAATACCAGTACAATCTTGAGAATGGTTACTACCACCAATTTACACGTAACATGCTTCACAGAAATAATGGAGTCATTCCTGGAAAGGGTGTTGCTTTTAGTGAAGTAGGCAGACTATCAGGTGTTGAGGCAACTGACTGGAGTTGGAGCGCCCTTATTACAGATTTAGACAATGATGGCTATAAAGATCTTTATATTGCCAACGGCCTATCACAAGACATTTTAAATCAAGATTATTTAAAATATGTTGCCAATGAAGAAGTAGCACGTATGGTTGTTAAAGATGATGGGGTAGATTATAAACAGCTGATAGATATTATACCTGTAACCCGAATACCAAACTATGCCTATTCTGGAAAAAAAGGATTACAATTCACTAATAAGACCACAGAATGGGGCCTGGATGAGCCAAGCCATTCTAACGGTGCCGTTTATGGAGATTTAGATAATGATGGGGATTTAGATTTGATAGTAAATAATGTTAACATGCCTCCTTTTGTCTACAAAAACAAAAGTGAATTAAATATCAATAACAACCACTACCTGAAGATCAACTTGAAGGGTCAAAATAAAAATACCCTTGCTGTAGGAGCTAAGGTGACAATAAAAAGTAATGATCGGATTTTTTATCAAGAACAATTTCCTAATAGAGGATTTCAATCATCTGTAGACCCGAGGCTTAATTTTGGTCTAGGTAATGTTACTCAAATTGATACAATAATAGTTGATTGGTATTATGGAAAACAGACCATACTTAGCAATGTAAAAACCGATCAAACTCTTATATTTCATGAAAATGAGGCCAATAATATACCGAATAAAAACCCTCAAAAGGTTAAAGAAGGTATTTTAACC
>Ga0209501_10001358_pt1 | contig 27139 bp, 26 predicted proteins | sample ArcticOcean_MG_C_4_FD_187434 | JGI IMG/M metagenome (GOLD analysis project Ga0209501, IMG submission 187434) | Marine microbial communities from western Arctic Ocean - ArcticOcean_MG_CB4_134 (SPAdes) (version 2) | ecosystem: Environmental > Aquatic > Marine > Oceanic | place: Arctic Ocean...
AAAAACAAAACAAGTGTTATTAGATAGTGGTATATCTGAAAATGAATTTTTAATTCGAAAACAAGAAAATCAAGATTCAACTGGAAAAATTTGGAATGAAACTGTAATTGAACTTTTTTTAAAATAAAATTACTTAAAATTTTCTTCGTTATTTACATATTGAATTATTATAACATTTAAGAATTGTATCTGATAAATTTAATCCATAAAAAAATCCCCATTCTAGATCTGCACCTGTAAGATCTGCACCTGTAAGATCTGCACCTGATAAATCAGTGCCAAAAAATTCAAATTTAAAGAAATTCATATCTGTAAGATCTGCACCTGTAAGATCTGCATTAGTTAAATTTGCTTGTAATAAACTAACTTGACTAAGATTCTTATTTGATAAATTTGCCCCTGATAAATTAGATTTACTTAAATTTGCTTTTTCTATATTAGTTTCTGAAAAATCTAAATTAGATAAATTGGCATCGCTTATATCAAACCCTGAAAAGTTTACACCTTCTAAATTTGCACCACGTAAATCAGTTAATGATAAATCAGTTCCAAATAATTCTTTTCCATTTTTATCAATTCCAATTATATCGACTACACCTCCATCATTTGCTTTTGTTAACTCTTCCCATATTTTGTCATTTTCTACTTCATAACCAATAAAATTTGCATTTTTAAAATTTGTACCACGTAAATCTTTTCCAATTAAATCTACTCCGTATAGATTTGTTTCACTCATATCCCTTCCTGATAAATCAATATTTGAAAAATTTGAATAACTAAGGTTTGTTTTTGATAATTGAACATTATCTAATTTCATATTTGTAAAATCTATTTTTGAAAGATCTGCATATGATAAATCTGAATATGAAAGTTTTATTTGAGATAAATCCAAATTTGATAAATTTGCTCTTACTAATTTTGCATTTTCAAAATTTGTTTCAAAAAATTCAACTTCATCAAAATTTGTCCATGATAAATTAGAATTATACAAATTGGAATTAATCATATTTGTTTTTACAAATGAAGCTCCTGCAAAATTTTTTTCTGAAAGATCCATGTTTGAAAGATCTACATTACTAAAATATGCTCCAATTAATTTTACATATTTTAGATCTATGTTTGAAAAATTAACATTTTCTAAATTTGTAAAACTGAGGTCTGCATTTGTTAAATCAGTTTTGTTCAAAAAGACTTTAGATAAGTTTGCTCCATATAGATTAGAATTTTTTAAAATTGCATTATCTAATTTTCCATTTGTGATATTTGTGCCTACCAAGTTCGCACCTGATAGATCCGCACCTGATAGATCCGCACCTACCAAGTTCGCACCTGATAGATCCGCACCTACCAAGTTCGCACCTGATAGATCCGCACCTGATAGATCCGCACCTACCAAGTTCGCACCTGATAGATCCGCACCTGATAGATCCGCACCTACCATATCCAATTTTACAAAATCATCAATACGATAAATTTGAAATTGATCTAAAACATATCCATCATTAGTTATAAATTCAAAAATTAGTTTTTCTCCATCATTAGGAATTCTTAAATTAAAAAATCCATAAACATCTGGATTTTTAATCACTGCCCATTCTTCAAAAGTAGGTGGATGTTTGTTGTGATGTTTTTCCGCACCAGCTGTACCTGCAATAATGTGTATTGTTCCTTCTGGATTAATGTAATTATATTTTTCATCACTGATTATGTTGTTATCAAATTTTAGTGGAAAAGATCTTTCATACAGATGCACATGTCCTGAAATAACCATATCCACTTGATATTTATCTAGAATGGGTTGAAGACCTTCTTTTAATGCAACTCCTTTTGTTAAATCAGGATTATTTTTTACGTAATAATCTTTGTAAATCATAGGTTTATGAATTAAAACTATTTTCCATTTTATTTTGGGATTATTATTTGCATCTTTAAGATCATTTTCTAAAAACTTGATTTGTTCAGAGTCTTCAGTATAATCTAGATCTGAAGCTAATACAATGAAATGAATTTCTTCATAATTAATAGAATAGAATTCCCTATTTACTCCATAATGTGTTAGAATTTCTTTTGTATTATCCCTGTCATGATTTCCAATAATTACTGATATTTTCTCTTTTCCTAGTTCATCTACTAATGCAAATATGTTTTTAGGAATATCATATCCTAAATCACCTAGAAAAAATATTAAATTAGGATTATTTTTTTTAACATTTTCTATAACGTTTAGTCCTTCTTCATTGGCTAGAAAATTTCCAAATAAAACTACATTTTTTTCGTTATCTTTAAGATTTGATGGAAATACATTATCTTCTTCAGCAAAACTAGAATGAATTATGAAGAAAGCTGAACATTGTATAATTAAAAGTACAATGAAAATTTTTTTTAACATGTTAATATTTTTCCATTTTTTTTAATCCATCATAAAAATTTGACATTATAATATTATAATTTTTAATTTTTGAACTTACTAATTTCACATTTGATCGTTTTACTGATAAATTTAACTCTGATGAATTAGTAGATTGTATTTTATCTGAATCCAAATTAAAAACTTTTGAAACCATTTTTGCAAAATTAAATCTATTATTATAATCAGTTCCAACTATGTGAAAAATACCTGTTTCTTCTTTTTCAATTAATTTAGTTGTTGCAGTAATAAAATCATCTAGATATGTTGGTGTATTATACCAATCTAAAACATCTCTAAAAATTTTATCCTGTTTTAAATTATCTAAAACTCTTAATACGGAATTTGTATGATGCCATTTTTTTTTCCAACCATATGGTTGATCTGTTCTGATGATTAAATTTTTTAATTCTGAATTACTTACTAAAATTTCTCCCTCTAATTGTGTTTTTATAAATTTCATGAAATAATTTCTACCTCTGGTATTGGAATTACAAATTTACCTCCCCATTCTTTTACGTACATCAACTGTTTCATTATTTCATCTTTTATGTTCCATGGTAATATGATTATGTAATCTGGTTTAGTATTTTTTATTTCTAAAGGACTTTTTATTTCTAAATGTGTTCCTGGTAAAAATAATCCTTGTTTATGAGGATTAAGATCAACAGTGTATTTTATTAATTTTGAATTAATTCGAAAACAAGAAAATAAAGATTCAACTGGAAAAATTTGGGATGAAACAGTAATTGAAATATTTTTAAAAAAATAATTTAATTACCAATATTTAGATTGACCACATAAAACTCTCTTACACATTCGAAATAATTCTGCAATAAGTGCTCCCGAAGAAATAATGTTTAATTTAACAAAATATGTTAAGTTCTTTAAAAAAATTTTTGTACCTAAATTTTTTGCACACCAAATAGTAAAAGGAAAATTAAAACATATAATATTAAAAAAACTATATCCAGATTTTCTTAAATATTGTATTGATGAACTAGATTTTTCATTGACTTCTTTATACACAATATTATTAGTTGTAACATATAGATCTCCTTGCTTAATAATACTTAACACACATGCAAAATCCCCCCTCCACCTAACGGGATTCATAAATTCTTCAAAAACATTTGCCTGTTTTAATTTATTAGTTTTAAAAACTGAATAAATTATTGATGACATGCTATAATCTAAATAAAATTTTATTTTTTTTTCGAGGTTACCAGAAACAGGATGAACATATTGAAATTTTTTTGAATTTTCAATAATTTTAATTTCTATCTTCCCATTTTCTTTATTCTTAATTCTGTTGAATAATTTTACTTCTCCAACACTCCCTACTATTTTGAAATTATTATCTAGCACATCAATATTTTCTTCTAAAAAGTTATTTTCCCATATATCATCAGCAAATGCCCAAACAAAATATTTTGTATCCGCTTTATCTAGCACAAAATTTGTATTCCAATTTGGACCCATATTATTTTCTTGTTTAAAATATATTATTCGTTCATCTTTATCTGCTGCCTCCTTACATATTTGACTTGTATTATCATTTGAATTATTATCTGAAATTACTATGATAAAATTTTGAAATGTCTGATTGAGTACTTGTTTTATTCTTTCTCCAATAATTTTCTCCCCATTGTATACTGGAATTCCAACTGTTACTATGGGTTTATTTTTCACAATTTAAATATTTTTTATGACTATTTTAATTGATGGGGAAATTTATACTTAAGATCTAGTAGGTTTGAATATGTTAAAAATATTAATTTTAGGTGGTAGTGGATTGGTAGGCAGTGTATTTACTAATTATTCAAAACAATATTATGATTTACATTTAACATATAATAATAATCCAATAAAAAATTTAAAAATAAATTCAACTAAGATTGATGTTACTACAGAAATTGATAATTTACAAAAATTAATTTTGGATAAATCCCCTGATGTTATAATAAATACAATTGCTCATTCAAGTGTGGATCTTTGTGAAACTAACCATAATGATGCGGATTTTTTACATGTAGACATTCCAAAAATTATATTGGATGTTTCTTCGGAAATTGGTTCAAAACTAATCTATTTTTCAACTGATGCCGTATTTCCTGGAGAAATAAATAAAAAATATAACGAAAATGATATTCCAAATCCAATTAATTATTACGGGAAAACAAAATTAAATGCTGAAAAATTGATCCTAAATCATTCACAAAAAAATACTGTATTACGTACTTCAGTAATATATGGAAATCATGAGCGTTCTAGATTTACAAATTGGATTTTATCATATTTAAAAAATAATAAAATGACTGATCCATTTATTGATCAATTTAATACACCTACTTTAGTTGATGATATTGCAAAAATATTGAATAAAATAATAGATGGAAATATTTATGGTCTTTTTCATGCAGCAGGTCCTACTTGTATAAATCGATATGATTTTGCACTTTTACTTGCTAAACATTCAAAGTTAAATTCCAAACTTATTAAACCCGTTACGAAAAATGAAAAAAAACAATTAGCTCCTAGACCTACATCCACATGTTTAGATTCATCTAAATTAGAAAATATTTTAAAAATGAAATTTTCTGATATAAATTTAGGTATATCTAAAATAATTAATTGACTTTTCTAATTCTTTAGAAAAATCTTATCTAATACAATATCTAATTCAGATGAATGAGATATTTTAATTGATTTACATCCTGCAGTTTTACCTGCATCAAAATCTTTTTGATGATCCCCAATCATCCAACTTTTAGATAAATCAATTTTGAAATCTAATGCAGCCTGTTCAATTAACTTTATTTTTGGTTTTCTACAATCACAATTTTCATTCGGTTGATGTGGACAATAATAAAAAGCATCAATTTTAGTATTAAATTTTTTGAGATAATTCTGAATATAATCATGAATTTCATTTATATTTTTATGAGATGTTAGTCCACGATTTACAGCTGACTGATTTGTAATTACTATAGCTAAAAATGAATTTTTTTTAATTTTAGAAATGCAAGTTTCAATATTTGCAAATAATTCTAATTCTTGAACTGTTTTAACATAATCTTTACGTTCTTTATTTAGAACTCCATCACGATCCAAGAATATTGCTTTATTCATAATTAAATTCTGGTGTACCTTGTTTTCTAATTGCATTAATAATACAATGACACAAAGCAAGATGAACTGATTCAATTTGTAGCATATCATTACTTGGAACTACAATTGTTTGATCACAAAATTTGACTAATTCACCACCAGACATGCCTGTTATTCCAATACACTTACACTCTTGATTTTTGGCTAATTTTATTGCATTAATGATATTTGGAGAATTCCCACTTCCACTAAAGACAATTACTACATCATCTTTTTTATAAAAATTTTTTAATTGTTCAGCAAAAGCATTATCAAATGAAACATCATTTGACCAAGCTAAGTTTACAGGAATATTATCTACTAATGAAATAGCTTTAAATCTTTTTGAATTTTTTGTGATTGCAGTTTTTAATAAATCTGAAACAAAATGGGATGCAGTAGAACCTGAACCTCCATTACCCATAGTAAAAATCATTTTATCGTTATCTCTGGCATTTAATAAAATAGAGATAATTTCTTTCACATTTTTTACATCAGAATTAATCTTATCTAGGCAAATTTGTTGTTCTTTTAAGAATGTTGAAATGAGATTATTCAAATTAGACATTTTAATTTATTTGTGTTCATATAAGTTAATAACTTTTGGACTATTAGAGTGAAAATTAAAGTTAACAAAAGTGAGTTTCAATTTTTTCAACTTTTCTTTTAATTGATTTTGTTTATTTTTTTCACAATAAAGTAAAATATGCCCACCTGCACCTGCACCCGTTATTTTTCCACCAATTGCACCATTTGATAATGCTAATTCATATATTTTATCAATTCTGTCGTTTGTAACTTCTTTCGTAAATTTTTTTTTAGCATTCCAACCTTTATTCAAAACTTCTGCAAAATTTTGTAGATCTGAAGATTTTAATGAATCATGTAATTCTTCTGATAATTTTTTTACATAATGTAACGATTTTAATATATCTTTATTTCCATTTTTTGTTAATTCTAATTGATTTTTTAGAACATCTGAACTTTTTCTTGTAGTCTCCATACTAAATAACATTAAATTCTCTTGTAATTCTGAAGAAACTGAAGATGATAGTTTAATTGGAGAAACTTTAATTCCATTAGAATTAAAATCAATAAAATTAAATCCACCAAATGCTGCAATGTAATCATCCTGTTTACCAACGGGATGATTCAAAATATTTCGTTCAATATGAAATGCCATTTCTGCAATTTCTGTATTTGAAAATTTTTTATTCTGTAATGAAGAAATTGTTTTTACACAATTTACTGCTAAAGAACTTGAACCACCTAAACCTGAACCCGGTTTAACATTACTAGAAATTAAATAATCTCCACCTTGTTTAAAATTAAGTAATTTTACAGCAGAAATTGCTATTTCTGTACCTAATTGATATTCTAAATCTTTAAATTTTTTTAATCCTTGATAAGATTCAAAATCTGAAGCAAATGCTTGAATCGAGTCATCAGTTCTAGGATTATAAACTAAATATGTAAAAAGATCAATAGTTGTTGAAACTACAGATCCATTATATTTTTCATAATATTCGGGCATATCTGTTCCTCCTCCTGCAAAACTTATGCGCATAGGCGACATTCCAACAAACATATGATTCTATCAATTCATAGAAGATTTAATCTTTTAATAAAAAAAGTGATTAAAGGAAATGATGAAAGTTTAAGGATTCATTCAAATAATGTTATTATAAAATGTAATAATAATGAAAATCCTCATAACTGGTTCTGAAAGTTTTATTGGTAAAGAATTGATACGACAATGTAAAGATAAAAAAATAGAAATTGTTGGGATGGATATAATCCCAAAAGAAAATTCAGATTATGAATATTATCAATTAGATATTAAATCTTCAAAGTTAATGGAAAATATTCCTAATGATATTGATATACTTGTTCATTTAGCAGCTCTATCTAGAGATTCAGATTGTAAAGGTAAAGCTTACGAATGTTTTGAAAATAATGTCATCGGCACTTTGAATATGATAAAATATGCTTTAAGTAGAAATGTAAAACAATTCATTTTTTCTTCAAGTGAATGGGTATATGATGAATTAGTAAATAGCGAATTAATAAATGAAGATCATTTAATTAATTCACAAAGTTTAACATCTGAATATGCACTTTCAAAATTAACAAGTGAAATTAATTTACACCAACAATATTTACAAAATCCTATAGATATTACAATTTTAAGATTTGGAATAATATATGGTCCACGAAAATCTAATTGGTCAGCTATAGAATCAATTGCAAGTCAGGTTAAAAATAATAACTTAATTGAAGTGGATTCTTTAAAAAATGCAAGGAGATTTGTTCATGTATATGATATAGTAAATGGTATTATCAAATCTTTTAATTTGAAGGGATTTAATATAATTAATTTAACTGGAGACAATATGATAAGTATTAAAGATATAATTAAAACAAGTGAAAGAATATTTGAAAAAACTGTTGATATTAAAGAGAGAAATCCATCTAAAATAAATATTAGAAATCCATCAAATAAAAAAGCTAAAAAATTTATTAACTGGAGTCCAAAAATAAATTTAGAAGAAGGAATTAAAACTATTCAACAGTTCATTTAGGAAACTTATGTGTATAAAAATATGAATAAAAATTATGAGGAAATTGCACCGGAAATTATCAAACTAAGACTATCACAAATGATAATTAATGAGGAATACAAGATGGGTAAATTTAAAATTCCAATTCATCTTGCACTTGGACATGAATCCATAGCTGTAGCAATAAATAACATTATGCAAAAAAATGATAAATTGATTTTATCTCATCGAAACATGGAATATAATTTAGCTAGGCTTGGAGAATTAAGACCAATTTTAGATGAATATCTTTTAAAATCAACAGGTTTGATGCAAGGAAAATTTGGTTCCATGAATTTAATAAATCCTAATTGTGGGGTTGTTTATACTTCTAGTATTTTAGGAAATAATTTTTCTGTAGGTGCAGGTATTGCAATGGCTCAAAAAATTTCTCAAAATGAGGGACTTACCATAATTTTAGGAGGTGATGGATCTATAGAAGAAGGAAGTTTCCACGAAGTATTGTTAATGTTAAAAAGTCTAGAATTAAGTGCATTTGTAATAATAGAAAATAATAATTTTTCATTAGGTACCAAAATTAATGAACGTCGTTGTCCAATTAACTTAGAAAAATTTTCAGAATCTTATGCGATAAAATTTATGAGATTATCAAATAATGATCCAATTGAATATATCAAAAAATTAAATGAATTAAGAGAATATTCTATAAAAAATAAAACACCTGTATGTATAGAAGTTATGGTGACTACCTTTGGGGATTGGGTTATGAATACGTCAGAACAACCAAATGGAAAAATAATAACTTATCATGCTGGTCCAACACCAAGTATATCTTTAGATAATAATATTTTATTAAAAGATACATTAGAAGATCCTATTTTTGTACTAAGAAAATATGTTGATAAAAAAACACTAAAAGAAATGTCAAAAACTATCGAAGTAAAATTATTGAATGAATTAAAATGAAATACATAGAATATATTAATAAATTAATCCAAGAGGAAGTTTTAAAGCAAAAAAATTTAATTATCTACGGTCAAAATATTGCAGCTGGTTCTTGTTTAGGTGGGTTAACTAAAAATTTACAGGTTAAAGAAAATGGTAAAATTATTAATTCTACAAATTCAGAAAATTCTCTTTGTGGTTTTGGTTTTGGGATGATGATTGGAGGAATACCCTCAATATTTTTCATGAAACAACTTGATTTTCTTCTTTTAGGTATTGATCATTTAACAAATACGTATAATATTATTAGAAACAGTGAATACGCAACTAAATCATCCTTTACAATCATGCCTATTACAGTAGATAAAGGGTATGAGGGACCTCAATCCAGTTTAAATAATTTTGGAGATTTTTGTTCCATCTCACGGACTACGGGATATACAATTACAAATAAAATGGATGCTGAAAAAATTATTCAGAACAAACTTGTATCTCCAGGATTTAGAATAATTACAGTAAGTCAAAGACTGTTCAAAGAAGAATTAATAGAACCCGATAATTTACTTTACACAAATAATGATTTAACCGTTTTTCAGTATGATGATGGAGAGATGGTGACTATAGTTTGTTTTAATTTCTCTTTTCCACAAGGATATGGATTATCTAAAGATCTAAAGAAAAATAAAATACACTCATCACTATTTAATGTTAATTCACCTGTAGAGACAAATTGGTCAAAAATAATAGAAAGTGTATTAAAAACAAAAAAATTGATCGTTATAGATGATAGTAAAAGTAAAAATTTAGCATGTGATTCACTTATTAGTAAAATTACTAATCAATGTAAATTAAATAAAATAATAATTTTAAAACGGGAAATATCTGCAGAATGGTTAAATCCAAATTCAGATGAAATGATCATAGATTATAAAAAAATAATATCCCAATTATCTTAAAATTAATTATATTTGTGCATATTTTATAGAATCTTTATTTTATTTAATACATTTTAGGTAACCACTAGGGGCAACTGATATTTGTAATTTGTTTTGTATGCTATTATCTATTATAAATCTGGAATTATTTTTACAAAATTCTTATTTTCAAACTAAAATATTTCTATTTTAGGATGTAATACAACAAATTTTCCTCCCCATTCTCTAATGTAATTCATTTGTTCAACTATTTCATCTCTAAAATTCCATGATAAAATTATTACATAATCTGGCTTTGTTTGTTTTATAATATCTGGTTTTTTAATGGGAATATGTGTTCCTGGTAAAAATAATCCTTGTTTATGTGGACTAATATCTACTGTATATTCTAGTAATTCTTTCCCTATTCCACAAAAATTTAACATAGTATTTCCTTTAGCTGGTGCCCCATAACCAACAATTTTTTTATTATTTTTTATTGCAGAACTAAAAAAATTCCATATTTTTATTTTTGTATCATTAACTTGTTGTGAAAAATTTTCATAATTTGAAATTACTGTTAATCCTGCATTAACTTCTTTTTCAATTAATTCATTTACTCTTTCTTCATTTTTTATTTTAGTATTCTCCTCATGTTTTACATAAATTCGTAATGATCCACCATGTATCGATAATTCTTCTACATCAAAAATAATTAATTTAAAATTATTTAGAATCTTTTGTATAGATAATAATGAAAAATAAGAAAAATGTTCATGATAAATTGAATCAAATTCTGTATCGTGAATAAATGGTAACATGTATGTTGAAAATTGTATCATACATATTCCATTTTTATTTAGAATTATTTTAATTCCTTCTACAAAATCTTGAATATCTGGAACATGTGGCATTACATTAATTGCAACTAGTAAATCTGCTCCATACCCACCCATTTTTAATTCATTAGCAGTTTTTATTCCAAAAAATTTGTTAATTGTTTTAATTCCTCTTTCTTCAGCAATTTTTGATATATTTGATGCAGGTTCTATTCCTAAAATTGGAATATTTTTATTTTTAAAATGACGTAAAAGATATCCATCATTACTTGCAATTTCAATTATTTGATTATTTTCATCCAGTCTAAATTTTTCTATTGCTTTATTAGCAAATTCTTCCGTATGTTTAAGCCATGTTTTAGAAAATGATGAAAAATATAGATATTCAGAGAATATTTTTTTAGGTTCCTCTACATTTTCTGATAATTGTACTAGTAAACATTTGTGACAAACAAAAACTCTTAATGGATAAAATGATTCCTTTTTTTCTAGTGATTTAGCATCTAAATACCCATTTGCTAATGGAGACATTCCTAAATCTACCATACAATGTATTAATTTTTCATTACAAAATCTACATTCCATTTTTATTTCTCCACTCAAAATTTTTCATTCTTTGATTTATTATTTATTTCTAAAGCATTTAGCATTTTTAATTCTTGTTTTTATAAAAAATTCCACATTGTATCTTTTTTTGAAATTACTGTAATTTCTAAAGGTAATTTAATTCCAAATGCTGGATCATCCCATCTGACACCAGTATAATACTCAGGTTTGAATTCTTCTGTCATTTGATATGACGCATCTGTATTATCTTCTAATGTTTGGTAACCATGAGCACATCCTTCTGGAACATATACCATTTTGTAATTATCTGCAGAAAGTTCAATACTAAACCATTTCTTAAATGTTAGAGAATCTGTTCTCAAATCTACCACTATGTCATATAATTTTCCTCTTGTACAGCGTATAATTTTAGATTCCTCATATGGAGAATTCTGAACATGTAGTCCTCTTAAAGTCCCCTTTTTTTTATTACTAGAAATTGAACATTGAATTATTTTTGGATTTAAACCTACTTTACTAAAAACCTCTGTATCCCAGGTTCTAGCAAAAAACCCTCGTTCATCTTCTATTTTTTCAGGTTCAATTATGATTAGATCTTTTAAAGGCGTTTTATGAAATTTCATTTTTTACTATCTTTGTATGATTATGACAACTTTTAAAATTATCTAGACTTTTTTTATTTATTTTCAAACTAAAAAATGAATTAATTATTATACCACATCGTTGATACTTTGGCATGTCTGAAAGAATTTTAATTTCAGGAATTACTGGCTTTGTTGGATCACATTTGGCTGATCTAGCTTTAGAAAAGGGTCATACTGTTTATGGATTTAAACGATGGAATTTATCAAGAATGAGAAATGTTCATCATATTATTGATAAAATAAATTGGATTGATTGTGATATCACTGATAATATTTCAGTTAAAAAAGCATTAGAAATTGCAAAACCTGAAAAAATTTTTCACTTAGCTGCTGAAAGTTTTGTAAGTACTTCTTGGAATCATCCTTCTCACTATATTGATGTAAATTATAAAGGAACTGTAAATATGTTAGAAAATATTAAGGATCTTAAATTAAATTCTAATATTTTAATTCCTGGTTCTGGTGAAGAATATGGAAAGATACACGAAAATGAATTACCTATTACAGAAGAATCTGTTTTACGACCTGTTAATCCTTATGCTGTAACAAAAATTGCTCAAGATTTGATTGCATCTGTTTATCATGAAACATATGGTACAAATGTAATTCGTGTAAGAGCATTTAATCATGAAGGTCCTAGACGAGATAATGTTTTTGGAATTCCTTCCTTTTGTCATCAAATAGCAAAAATTGAAGAAAACCTCCAACAACCAATATTAAAAACTGGGCATATTGAAGATAGAAGAAATTTTACTCATGTTCGTGATATGGTTGAGGCTTATTGGTTAGCAATTGAAAAATGTACTCCCGGAGAATTATATTTAATAGGTTCTGATGAGGATGATCGAATTTTTACATATCGTCAAATCCTTGAAAAATTAATCCAATTATCTAAAAATAAAGATATTTCGATTGAAGAGGAACCAGATTTTGTTAGACCTACATCTGTTCCTAGATTAATTGGAGATACTTCTAAATTTCGTAATATTACAGGTTGGAAACCAAAAATTAGTATCGATAAAACACTTCAAGATACTTTGGATTATTGGAGAAATTTTGTAAAAAATGATTTGTATTAAATTATTTTTCTATTAACCAAGGTGCATTTCCTTTATTCCACAATTTTTCTAGATAATTTTTATCACTTATTGTATCCATTGATTGATAAAATCCTGTATGTTTAAAAGCTGTCAGTTGTCCTAATGATATCAATTTTTTCATAGGTTCATTTTCCCATATTGTTGAATCATTTTTAATAAATTTAAAAATTTGTGGTTCTAAAACAAAGTAACCTGCATTTACCCACTCATTACTTCTTTCAGGTTTTTCTTCAAATTTAACTACTGTATCATTTTTTAATTTTAAAATACCATATTTTTCTGATGGATGACAGGTAGTAACTGTTGCAAGACTTTTTTTCTGTTTGTGTAATTTTATAATATTCGAAATATTTGCATTGTTTAAACTATCTCCATATGTAAAACAAAAAGTTTCATTCCCAATATATTTCTGAATTTTTTTTAATCTTCCACCTGTCATTGTATTAATTCCTGTATCAACAACTTTAACTTCCCAATCTTTGATTTTTTTAATGAAATAATCTTCAATTATTTTACTCATATATCCCGAACAAATGATAAATTCATTAATATCATATTTTGCATATTTCTCCATAATGTGAACAATGATGGGCTTTCCACCTATCTCAATCATTGGTTTTGGTTTTAGGTCTGATTCTTCTGAGATTCTAGTACCAAAACCCCCTGCTAAAATTACAGCTTTCAATATCTTTACAATAAAGAAAATTTTGTTGTTAATTAGAATTTGTATTTACAGTAATTCTTCCATTAAATCTACTAAAGAATTTACAGCTTTATCATTATTCAAATTTTCTAAAGCATATTTTCGTCCATTATCTGCTATTTTTTTCCATTTTGGATTATTTGGATTTTTAATAAATTCTTTAAATTTATCTTCATAATTATCTTCATTAATAAAAATTGCAGTTTCATTATCTGTATATCCTAAATATGCACCTCCATTTTTTTCAGTGATTTCCATAAATGTAAGACATCCAGCTGCTGGAATTTCCCAATATTTTATTGTAGGTCCAAATGTTGTAGATGCAATAGATGCTTGATATTTTTCTAATAATTTTGGATATTTGTCCCCGATAAATTCATGATTTAATGTTGATGTATAATCTACATATGGAAGTTTAGTGCATAATGCTCTTAATCTGTATTCATAGTATGGATTACCGTGAATTGGTTTGAATCTATTAATTAATTTGGAATATACCCTACTGTTGTCTATTGCACCTGAATTCAATATTCTATTTTTAATTCTTTTTTCAAAAGGTAGTACATTTTGATATAATGAAGGTTCTAAACCGTAAATAATTGTTTTATACTTAAAATTTTTTGGATAAAATTTATGAAATAGTTTTTTTGTGTTAAATCCAAAATAATAATCAATTTTATATTTATCATGGAAACTTGTAGTGTTGTATTTTTTTGCGGCATGAAAGTCCCCGCATCTGGAAATTACTGGAATGTCTAATTCATCAATACCAATTAATTCATCTGGAGATCCACCATTCCAATTTTCATATAATAAAATAATATCGTATTTTTCTTTTAATTTTCTGACATCCATTTTTTTTTCTGAATGAAAATAGTCTACCTTAATTCGAGAATTTCTTTTTAATGCATTCATAAAAAAATGATAATATGTTGTATCATAATTATCTGAAAATAATAATCGATTTGACTTTTTATAAATAAATGCAACATTGATCTTTTTATTCATATTCATTTTTGAACAATTCACATCCTAAATATTTTCTTAAATTATAATGAAATTTAGATAAAATATTGATTATTATGGATTTTTTATATAAAGAACAAATAAATCATATGACTGGAGTTATTTGAATTAATAATGAAATTATTAGTAACTGGAGGTTTAGGTTTTATTGGAAGTAATTTTATTCTTGATGTTTTAAAAAATACAAATTTCGAAATTTTAAATGTTGACGCAGAATTTTATGGTTCAAACCATTATAATTTAATTGAAATAGAAAATTCAGAAAAATATTCTTTTGTTAAAGGTGATATTACTGATAAAAAATTAATGGAAAATTTAATTTCAGAATGTGATTGTGTTGTAAATTTTGCAGCTGAGAGTCATGTTGATAGAAGCATACTTGATCCTAGTCCATTTTTAAATTCAAATATTTTTGGCACATTTACGATTTTAGATATTATTAAAAATCAGAAAAAAAGATTGGTACATGTATCTACAGATGAAGTATATGGAACAATTTTAGAAGGCTCCGCAACTGAAAAAACTCGATTTAATCCATCTAGCCCATATTCTGCAACTAAAGCTTCTGCTGAATTATTAATTAATTCTTATGTGAAAACATATGGTGTTGATGCAGTAATAACTAGATGCACAAATAATTATGGACCACGTCAATTTAATGAAAAATTAATTCCAAAAGCTATCGGTTTATGTAATGAAAATAAAAAAATTCCGGTATATGGAACTGGTGCAAGTATCAGGGATTGGATACATGTTGAGGATCATTGTAAAGCAATAATGTTAGTTTTAGAAAAAGGAATCGCCGGCGAATCTTATAATATTTCTTCATCTAATGAAGTAAATAATTTAACTTTAGTAACAAAAATTCTTGAAATTCTAAATAAATCTAAAGAAAATATTCAATTTGTTGAGAATAGACCTGGTGAAGATACTAGATACAGTTTAGATTCAACTAAAATTTATCAAGAATTAGGATGGTTACCTAAAATAACTTTTGATGAGGGATTAGAAAAAACAATTCAATGGTATATTTCTAATAAAGATTGGTGGAAATAAAATAAAATTTAATATCAAAATTTAAAATTAATTAAAGCAGATGTTAAAATTATGTTCTAAACTTTTTTATTTAATGAAAAATATAATACTGCTTTAATTGAGTTTGCTAACAAAAATGAATATGCTAAACCCACTATACCTAATAATTGTCCAAGAATAACTACTCCTAATACTAATACTGATGTAGATATAATATTTACAATAACAACATAATTACTTTTTTCATGAGCAAGAAATTTTGAATTATATAATCCGCTGATAGTGGCAGGGATTATTGTTAATGATATTAAAGGAATTAATTCAATTGATTGCTTAAATTCTGGGAAAAATATTGGAATTACTTTAGGAATAATTAACACACCAATTAATGCTAGAATAATAGAAAATCCAATGGTAATAATTTTAATTTTAGTAGTATTTACTCCACTAGAATCTTCTGGCATTGTATATTTTTTTACAATTTCTGGTAATATTGATAATACATTTAGAACTTGTAATGCTAAATAATAATTTCCAAGAATTGTAAATCCAAATATTGGTCCAATAATCAATCTATCAATTTGATTATTTAGAATAACACTTAGATCTATAAAAAAATTATTTGTAATAAATTGCCATTTGGTTTTTAGAAGTTTAAAATCTATCTTTTGGTTTTTAAATCCTGAATAAATTTGAATTAAAAATGGCATAAATGATAAGCCAGTACCAAGTAATACCCCAGTAGGTCCCATTACATAATATAAAATTAATGATAAAACTACAAATAGAATTTTTTGAAGAATAAAATAAATAGAATATTTTCTGTATGATTTTCTACCTAATAATTCTGAAACAGAAAGATTGTAAATTACTGCGCCCAGTACATAAATAGATAATCCGATATTTATGAACGCAAAATACAAAACTATTGCAGAAATAACAGTAGCTAATATTGATACTAAATATATTGTAGATTCAATTTTAATTTTTTTTGCAACTAAAACTGTAATTGCTGCTGGTCCACCAATAAATGATAATGATGTTACAATACTCGCAATTGAAATATAATAACCCAGTTCACCATAATTTTCTGCTCCCATTAATGCTGCTAAATAAATCCAAAATATTGCAGATATAGCAGAACCTACTATACTTGCAATTCCAATAGTACTCATATCTCTTAATCCATGATTATTTCTAAAAATCCCCATTTACTTAACAGAGAATTTTTATTCCTTGATAAAGTTCTCTATTTTGTTATTATCATAATACGTAACATTATTGTACTCAATCTAAAAAAATAATTTATGTTTAAAGGTAAAAAAATTCTAATTACTGGAGGAACTGGTTCCTTAGGTACTGCATTAACAAAAAGATTACTTTCTTTAGATGTTGAACAAATTAGAATATTTAGTAGAAATGAGTTTAAACAAATTTCGATGGAATCTGAATTAAAAGATGATAGATTAAGATTCCTTATTGGAGATATTAGAGATGAAAAAAGATTAATTCGAGCAACTGAGGAAGTAGATATTGTATTTCATGCTGCAGCTTTAAAACATGTACCTAAAGTAGAATACAATCCATTTGAAGCAATAAAAACAAATGTTCAAGGCTCTCAAAATGTTATTGAAGCATGTTTAGCTAATGATGTTGAACGAGCTGTTTGTATTGGAACCGATAAAGCAGTATCACCTTTGAATACTTATGGTGCAACTAAACTATTAATGGAAAAATTATTTGTAAATGCACAACATTATTCAAATCCTAAAATTCATCCAACAAAATTTTTTGCAGTAAGATATGGAAATGTTTTTGCAAGTAGTGGTTCAGTAATTCCACGATTTATTGAACAAATAAAGAAACAAGAAGAAATTACTATCACTGATAAAACTATGACTAGATTTAGTATTACTATGGAGCAGGCATTAGATTTTATTTTAAAAGCAACAGAAATTGGAAATGGTACGGAAATTTTTATTCCTAAACTCAAATCATATTCACTTGAGCAAATTTACAAAGTATTATCTGAATTAGCAGAAACAAAAAATGAAAAAATTATTGGTATTAGACCCGGTGAAAAATTACATGAATTATTAATCAATTTTGATGAAATGAGATATTCTTGGGAATATGATGATCTATACATGATTTTAAATTGGGAATTTGATGAAAAATATCGTACTGAAAATTACCCTGGAATAAAGAAATTTGATAGTTTTGAAACTTATTCATCCAATAATGCAGAACCATTATCTGATAGTGATTTAAAAAATTATATTAACAGTTTAGGATTATTGTAACATTAATTTTAAAATATATCTGAATCCAATTTTTAAAATCAATTATTATCTAATTCTCTTATTAATTCAAATGCTTCAGCAGCATCAAATCCTGAAACTGTACCCCATCTTTTTGCTATTACATCTAATGCTTTAGCTGATCTTGGATGGGGAAATTTTTTCAGTTCTGTCTTATATGCTTCAATTGCTTTAGTTTTATAAGATAATTCTTTTTTAATCTCAACAAAAATATTTGGTGAAAATGTATCTCCAAAATTCCATTCAGACGAAGATGGCACTTCAAAACAAATTACCTTTTTTACATTTAATTTTGTGGTAGGACGGGTAGCTGTAATTGTTGCATTAAATATAGCTCTATGATCGACATTGATATCATTTTTTGTATGTGTATAAATTATTTCAGGATTAAATTTTTTAATAATATTTTCTATTGTTTTTGTAATCTCTAGATTTGAAATCTTATCCATTTCATTATCTGGAAAATCAAAAAACTCTATATTTTTTATTCCTAAAATTTTTAATGCAGTTTTTGCATCTAATCTAAGCTTTTTAATTTGTTCCTTCATTTTTTTTGTTAAACTTTTATCAATCTTGTATTTTGTTTCGTTAGTAAATTTTTCTGAACGTCTAGCAGAAATACCAGTTGCAAGAAATACTACTTTAATGTCATGATTTTTGTTTGATAATTTTTTTAACGTTCCCCCCATTCCTAAAACTTCATCATCTGGATGTGCAACAATAACTAAAATTTTCATTCTATTTCTACTTCCACGCTTAACTTATTATTTTTAAGTTTTGCATGCTTAAAGATAATTTTGTGCTTTCCTAGATTTAAAAATGCATTTGGATATGGATCTTCAAGCATTCTGATGAAATCATAGATATATTTTTTTGAATGATCAAGAGAAAAAATTTCACTTTCTTTAGGAACTCTTCTCTTATAGATTGAACTTTTACCTTTTTGTTTTTTAGTTTTAAAATTGTCTAGGATAATTTTATCAATTATTTCTAAATCATTTTTTTTCATTCTCTCAATTATTTCACCTATACTGCCTTTGAGTAAAAGTTTCTTCTTCATAATTATTGGTCCTGCATCAATTTTTTCATTCATAAGAAATGCAGTTGTTTTAGTTTTTTCAATCCCTCGAATAATTTGATTTTGAAGTGGACTACCGCCACGAAATTTTGGTAGATCTGCTTCATGAAAACATACACAATTAAAATTTTGAACAATATCTTCTGATACTTTCCATGACCAGTCAGGGAAAAAAATGAATTTTGGATTTATTTTTTTAATTTTTTTAAAAGTTAATTGTTTAGGATTTTTAATTAAGAAAAATTTATCATACTTATCATTTAATAATTTAAATAATTCAAATGCCCATTTTCTATGTGCACAAAATACATAATTCAATATTATGTTAAAAATTCCACTTCATTTAAAATTATCAATAAATTATTAGCGTGAACTACAAATACATAATGTTAAATGATTAATTCATAGTAATTTAATTGTGGATAGCTTAAAAAGAAAAAAATATTCATTTTTGAAATTTAATGATTATTCTATAAATAATTATTCACTTTTACCATTACGATATGAAGATATTTTTAAAATTAAAAAATGGAGAAATGATCAAATTGATATTTTAAGACAAAATAAAATTCTTAGTGATTTAGATCAAGAAAATTTTTATCAAGGACTTATTAAAAAATCATTTTATAATTCAAATCCCAATGAAATTCTTTTTAGTTTTTTATTAAATGATGTATGTATAGGATATGGTGGAGTAGTGTATGTAGATTGGGAAAAGAAAACTGCTGAAATCTCTTTTATTAATGAAACAAAACGTGCTAATCAAAATAAAATATATGAAAATGATTTTAATACTTTCATATCTCTTTTATTCCCAATTTCTTTTTCTGAATTAAAATTTAATAAATTAACAACTGAAACATATGGTATACGTAGAAATACACTTCAAATTCTTGATAAATTGGGTTTTCAATTAAAGAAAATTGAACAAGAAACAATTTTAATTAATAATAATAAGTATGATTCACTTTTTCATGAATATTTAAATAAATTTTATAGTACGGTATAAATCGGGTACTGTTAATGAAAACTAAAATTTCTGATACATCCATTTTAAAAAAATTACCAATGAGTATTACTATTAATGATGATCCATACATAATTTCAGAAACTACTAATGGAATAATTTTATTTAGTGCAATTTGTCCACATCAGCATAACGTTGTTAGTGAATTAGAGGAGGATTGTTGGAGATGTCCAAGTCACGAATGGACATTTGATTCAAATTCTGGATGTTCAATTAATGCACCAACTGAATCTTTAACACAATTTCCTGTATTTATTGAAAATGAGTTTCTTTTTGCTGAACTTCCAGGAAGAAATAACCAAGTTATTAAAAAAATTTCTGGAGAAAAAATTTTTCCAAAGATAACATTAGTTGGAAATGCTTGTATTTTGCTACAATGGAAATCATTCAACTTTTTATTTGATCCTTGGATTGAAGGTCCTGCAGTTTTTGGCTCTTGGATAACATATCCACCATCTAATATTTCTGTAGAGGATCTTCCAGAAATACATGGAATTTTTATTTCACATGAGCACTCAGATCATTTTCATGAATTTACACTAAAGAAATTTAATAGAAATATACCAGTATTTGTTCCTAATTTTGATAACCAAAGATTGGAATTAAGATTAAAAAAACTTGGATTTACAAACATTACATCATTAAATTCAGGAGAAGAATTTTATCTATCTGATGAAATCCATATTACATCATTTTCATCTGGTAGTGTTTGGAATGATAGTATTTTCTTTATGCAATTAGGAAGCTTTTCCATGTTAAATATCAATGATGCAGGTTTTAATTGGTCTTTAAAAAATTTGATTAAAAATTTAGATTTATTATGTATACAATTTTCTCCTGCTAGTGGTTATCCTGCTACATGGAATCACATGAATGAAAAATCAAAATTAGATTTAATGCATACGCGTAATAATGGTATGCTAAAAATGATTGAAGAACTTGTTAAAATTTTAAATCCTAAAATGGTTCTTCCATTTGCAAATTTTAATCAATTATATCTTCCTGAACATAAAAAATTTGTTGAAACACAACCAAGAAATTCCCCTCAGTCAGTTGTTGATGCTTTAAAACAATATGATGTTAATGTACTAAATATTACTCCTGGTGAAAGTTGGGATGGAGCGAATAATACTTTTAATAGAAAAAATAAATTGTTTCAGGCAAAAAATTTACTAGAAACTGTAATAGATGATATTGATTTTATTGAAAAAAATAAAAAATTTATTCCAACATTTTTTAATTTAAAATTTGATGATGTTAAAAACTATTTTGAACAATTCCATAATTCAGAACTTTCTAAAGAAATTGGAGATTATGATTTTATTTTAGATATAACACATCAACAAAAAGTAATTAATGTTATAATTAAATTTAGAAATGGAAATATTACATGCGAAAATAATACATTATCCTCAAAAATATCATACATGTATATGAAATGTCCAGGTCCAATTGTGCAAGAAATCATTAAAAATGATCTTTCATGGGATGAATTACAAAGTGGATATTGGTGTGAATTTGATAGAAATCCTGATGTTTATAACATTGGATTATGGAAACTTTTACATGCACCTTGGAGAGCAAGACCATCTTTTGAAAAAAATAAAACAAAATTAACTAAGATTACCGATAAAACATCAATTGCAGATATAATTGAAAATGGGGATGAAGAAACAATCAAAATTCTTGAAAAATTTGGTCTATATTGTGCTGGATGTGAAGCAGCTATTGGAGAGAATTTGAAAGATGGGTGTTTAATTCACGGTATTACTGATGATGATACTCGTAAATTGATATCCGAAATCAAAAAACATTCCTCTAATAATTAATAGATAATGTTATTTTTGAGAAAAAATCCTGAATTATATGAATAATGCTTTTGTTGAATTAGGTAAAGATGTTCAGATAGGAAATAATTGTGTATTTGATAAGATGAAATCTAATTCAAATCAAGGCTTAATCAAATTTGGTGATTATTCACGAATTCATGAAAATTGTCAATTTTATGTTTCAGGTGAAGAATTTGTTACTGGGGATTATTGTACTATTCATAAGAATACATATCTGAATGGTTACAAATCATGTCATATAGGGCACAACTCTTGGATTGGTCAAAATTCAATAATTAATTCTACAGATGAACTAAAAATTGGAAATAATTGTGGAATAGGAGCATATTCTAAAATTTGGACGCATGCAGCATGGGGGGATGTAGTTGAAGGATGTAAATTATTAGTTGGAATGCCTGATACACAATGTAAGTCTGGAGCTGTGACAATAGGTGATGATTTTTGGGGAGTAGGGCAAGTTACAATTAGTCCAGGTGTTACAATTGGAAATAAAGTAATTGCATTAACAAATTCATTAATTACAAAAGATATTCCAGATAATACCATTGTTGCTGGAATTCCAGCAAAACCAATTGCAATTGACGGGGATGTGCAAGCATATAAAAAATTAAATTCTAGTGAAAAATACGAATTGATGAAAATTTTTACAAGTGATTTTTCTAAGATAGAAAATATCCAAATTGATTTTGATGATAATTCAAAAATAATTTCATTAGGAAATAAACAATTGATAATAAATTGTTCTGATAATGATATTGATGAACAAAATGATAGTACACTTTTTGATGTAATTAAAAGAACATATACCAAAAAACATAAAAAAATAGAAATTGATTTTATGCGATTTGTATTAGATTATAAGGTAGGATTTATACCAAAATGAAAACATTCATTGTTGCAGAAATTGCTTCAAATTGGGAAGGTAGTATTTCTATTGCTAAAAAATTAATTAAAGAATCTAAAAAAGCAGGTGCAGATGCTGTTAAATTTCAAATGTGGCGAGCATCTGATCTTTATGAAGGTCACCCAGATTGGAAAATAATAAAAAAATCTGAATTAACTTTTGATAAAGTCAAAAAATTAAAATTATATTCTGATCAATTGGATATTGAATTCTTTTGTAGTGGATTTTATCCTGAAGCTATAGAGTATTTACAATCAATAGGTGTGAAAAGATATAAAATTGCATCTAGAACTTGTACATTAAAGGATCCTTATTCTTTAGAAACAATAACCAAAATTTCTAATTATAAAAAACCTGTTGTAATTAGTATGGGAATGGGTGGAAATAAAACTAAAATTAAAAAAATACTGTCTAACAATAAAATTACATTTTGTTATTGTATTTCTGAATATCCAACTGAATTTAAAAAAATAAATTGGAGTGAATTAAAAAAGTTTGATGGTTTTTCAGATCATACACTTGGAATTACTGCACCTATTGTTTTTGCAGTAATAAAAAATCAAATTAATGCAAAAGAAATCTTCATTGAAAAACATGTAAAATTAAAAAATTCTAAAGGACCAGATGCTTCATCATCTATTGATACTGAAGAATTAAAATTTTTAGTAGATGAAATCCGAAAAATTCAAAAATTAAAATTATAATCTATATTGCAAATTCATTAACTGACTTGATTATTTTCTGTATATCTGAATTAGATAAATTTGGATGAATTGGTATTGATACAATTTCATTTCCAATTTTTTCAGTTATTGGAAGCTTTAGTTTACTATTTTTATATAATGACATTTGATGAACTGGTTTATAGTGCACTCCTACTTCTATTTGACTCTCTAACATCTTTTTAATGAATTTCTTTCTATTCTTTACAAGAATCCAATATAGATGATATGAACAATTATTATTTAATGGAATTTTTCTTTCAAGATTAATTTCTTGATCATATATCTTTGCAATTTCTTTTCTTTTCTTATTCATTATGTTTAATTTCTCTAACTGCTTCAAACCAATAGCTGCTGAAAATTCATTCATGTAGTAATTATCGCCTATCTCTTTCACATCATATGAAATTCCTTTTCTATTTGTTATTCCACACCATCTTTTAGCATCCAATCTTTTTTTCAATTTTTTACTATTAGAATTATTTATTGCAATTAATCCTCCAGTTGGCATTGCAAGATTTTTTACTGGATGAAAGCTAAAACAAACAAAATCCCCATGACTTCCTATTTTCTTTTTTTGAAATGAGGTTCCTGCGGCATGTGCTGCATCTTCAATTAAAGACAATTTATGATTTTTACATATGTCACTAATTTTTTTTAAATCACATGGCAATCCTCCAAAATGAACTGGTAATATGGCAGTTGTTTTCTTAGTAATTTTTTTCTTTATGTTTTCTATAGAAATACATCCTGTGTCTAATTCAATTTCACAAAAGATTGGAATTCCTTGATTAAGTTTTATTGCATTAATAGTTGATACAAATGTTAGTGATGGAACAATTACTTCTTTTTGTTTAATATCAATTACAGATAATGCAAGATTTAATGCTGCTGTACCACTATTTACTGCAACACATTCTTTTGCATTAACATATTTCTTAAATTTTTGTTCAAAATCATATACTGTATTTGTTCCTGATCCTGAAGCCCATACATGACTTCTTAATGTCTCTATGATGATCTTTTCTTCTTTTATATCTGCAACTGGATCAAATAATTTAATCATTTTTTATTCCTATTTTTGTTGAAATTTTATCATTTTTTAATGATTTTTGCATTCCTTCATCATGTTTGACATTTTCATTTATTTTCATTAATTCAGGTTGGTTTTGAAATAATTTAATTATATCTTGAATTAAAATTGGTTTTCTCTCAAATTTATTAATAATTTTTTTAATCAATTCATAATCTTCTTTTCTATCTAATGTTATACGGATTTTACTGTGATCTTTATGATTTTCTACATTTCCTATACTAAAACCCATTTTTTTATTTCTCATAAATGGTGTAACATGTTCTCTTTCAGAAGGCAGTGTAGCATTATTCCATGTTGTTTGTAATACACCAAATGAAAAAATTTCTACATCCATTCCAATTGGAAATGTTCTGATGAGTGTATTTGACACATAATCAAATTCATCGGTTTCATATTTTTTAATTACTTTATCAACTATCTCTGGATCAATTAATGGACAATCTGAAGTTATTCTAACAATATTTTCTAAATTGAATTGTTTTGCACATTGATAATATCTATCTAATACATCTAAGGAATTACCACGAAAAACATCTATTCCTAATTTTTTTACAAGATTTTCAATTATATCATCCTGTTTTAATTTTGTAGTTGCAACAATAATCTTATTTATTGATTTAGAAAATGATAATTGTTTAATCACATGTTCTAAAACTGTTTGATTTTCATTTATTTTCATTAATACTTTATTTGGTAATCTTGATGATCCCATTCTAGCTTGAATTATACATCCAATCAAAATATTTTAAGACTCCTTTTCATAGTCAAAATTATTAATTTTTTTAACATATGATTTTATAAATAAATCCAATTTATTTTTATTCTCATTCAAAAATTCAATCATATCATCATTTGTAATATTGACATCTGCAAGTCTACCCCCATGAAAAAATTTTTTTACATATAATTTATGAAATTGTGTACCGTAAAATTCAAATGTATTCTCTTCTCTAAATGTGACAAATTCATCTAATTCTTTTGAATTTACCTTTTTTTCTAAACACTGTTGAATTAATTTTGGTAATTCTTCAATTGATTTTAGTCTCTCAACTGATGGTAAAACTGTATAATCAAAATCTGTACAAATTATTGATGGTTTTTGATAAAATGCTGCTTCATAACCGGATGTTCCACTTAATGTTATTACTAATGAACATTTTTTCATTAAATCTGCAGATGGAGTATATGGGTGAATGATTTTCACGTTAGGAATTTTTTTAATTTCCTCATAAAATTTTTTATCTCTCCAATGTCTTGTTATTTGGCTAGGATGTTCTTTTACATATAAGACATGATCTATTGGAATTGATTTTGCTATATTTCTTATAAAATCTACTTCGCTTGTATAAAATGGCGTTGCAATTAATGTAGAGCGTTCTTGTTCAATATGTAATGGATAGTAAATAAATTTTTTAGATAAATCTACATTTTTGATTAATTCTTTATCGATATATTTCCAACGTAATTTAGTTCTAATTGTACCAGATATTGCATTAATTAGAGTTTTAAATTTGGAATGACCAAAATATGAATAGTGTGTTTTAGTATTATGATTTTTATTTTTTAACATATATTCAATTCCTGCATTCAAAATATTTGTTTTATTTCCAAATGGATCAACATTTTGTTTATGAATTCTTTTTGAACTGTTTCTTGAATTATAATATTCCATGAGTTCCTCAAAATTTCTATATGATTTTTTCTCTTTAATTTTTGATAAATTATCTGAATATTGTACTTTTTTAGCTATTTCACATCTATAACCAACATCTGAAAAGAAAAATAACATTATGTTATTTTTATATGATTCACATAATTCATAGAATAATTCATCTTGATGTTGATATGGTTCATGCATAATTATTATTTCAGGTTTTATTTCATCTAATACAGTTTCAAAAAATTTACATTCATTTTCTAAAATTGATAAAATTTCATTTTTAGAAAAATTATAAAAATCATTAAAATGATAAAAAATTCTATCACTAATAGCTAATTTCCATAATTCAATTTTGTATTTTTTTTCAAATGAAGCAAGATATTGAAGATCTGGATTTTTTATAGGAAGTGTATTATCATGAAGATACCATACTTTTTTGAATTTTACAATGTTTTGTTGTTCAAAAAATTTACGTGTATTATCTGGAACATCAATTATTGCATAAAAATCAGCATCAATCTCTTTTTGTAAATAATAACAAAGTGCAAATTGCATAAAATTTGTATCTATCCATACAAAAATCTTTTTCT